>OLMA01000624.1_pt1 | contig 28715 bp, 25 predicted proteins | sample 1604671 | NCBI WGS metagenome assembly OLMA01 (sample SAMEA104055725, study PRJEB20765) | soil metagenome | biome: Arctic tundra; feature: Polygonal ground; material: soil | place: USA | collected 2011-09 | depth 0-0.5 m | reverse complement strand
CGTTCCCCTACGGGTCGGGCTTTACGTTACAACTCCTCGCCTCCTGTGGTCGGCTGTGGGGTTTCCACTGCAATCCCTAACGCAAATGCAAAAGCCAGGTAAAAGTGGATGCGGGTTAGCTGCAATTTATATGTTCTTTTGTCTTGACAGGTAACTATATACCTGTTCGACCATGCGTAAAATAAAACCCGTTAAAAATATTTGTATTATGTTTGATGATTATACTCAATCATCCATGGAACAGCAAATTAACTTTAATGGAAGACAATTAGTAGTAGATAAATTACCTGATGAATGTCCTTTTTGTCATCAAGGTATTCAACCAGCATTGGGTCAAGGTCACTCAATAGCTGGAAATTTAGGTAGAGTAATACTACACTGTACTAGGCACGGATGTCAAGAGGTGTTTATAGCCTATTACCATCCCTCCAATACTAGAAGTGGGTATCTTCAGTTTCATCATACAAGCATTGGTAGAAATACACACAAATCATTTCATAAAAGCATAGGAGATATATCACCAGACTTTGTATTATTATTTAATCAGGCTTTTTCGGCAGAACAATACGGATTATCTGATATATGTGGGACTGGTTATCGAAAAGCACTTGAATTTTTAATAAAGGATTATGTAAAAAAGCATCATCCGGGAAAAGAGCCCGAAATAAAATCAAAACAGATACAAAATGTTGTAAGCACTTTCATTGATGATAAAAAGATAAAAGAAGTAGCTAAAAGGGCTATATGGCTTGGTAACGATGAAACCCATTATGAAAGAAAATGGGAGAATCAAGATTTAAACTCGTTGAAAAACCTCATAGATTTGGTTTGTGCAATGATTCAGCAAGAATATGACTATGATGAGATACTGAAAACAATGCCAGAAGGTAGATAATCTATTTCTTCTTTTTCTTAGCCTTCTTTTTAGGCTTAGGATTACCCTTTACAGAGGCTTTTATTATACTCTCAAAAAGCTGCGATGCTGCCTTAGATTCTTTTTTTTTCATTTTTCAAATTTATAAAAAGTCCTTCACATCCATTTTAAACACATCTGCAATGCTCTTTAATGTGAGTATATGTACATTTCTTTGCCCGTTCTCTATAAACCATAAACTTGTCACATGAAAATTGCATAACCTGCTTAATGCAGGTAGTGAAATTTTCCGAGCCTTACGTGCTGCTTTTATTTTCCTGCCAAGTTCTTGTAAGTATGCCTTGTTATTCATTATTTAGCAATTAAAGTTCTGTACTGCAATTTACCTTCACAATTTCCAACAGCAAGGGCAAAGCGTTCATCCTGTAATGATTCTTTATTGTTGAACCTAAAGGCAGATTCATTGCAATAACGTTGCAAGTGCTTTCCACTTACAGAATGATGGATGCCATTAATCTGTTTCTTTAAAATATTCCAGTACCCTTCAATATTATTGGTGTGTACTAAAATTTCTTCCTGCTTAACATACTGCTTTTGTCTGTGGTTAATAGTTTTGTGAGCATATAATTCATGTAATCTATTGTAAGCATGATGCTCATCGGTTACCATAGTGCTGTCAGGCGCAATAAATTCCTTTACTGTTTCTGTAATGTTCTCAATATTGGTTTTAGGAATAACTTTTGTTCTAAGTCTGAGACTTGCGTAATTAAGGTACAGGCGAGGGAAATTGCATCGACAAGCTCAACATGACAAACAAAAAAAGGGGACCCAATGGATCCCCTTTCATATAAACCAGAGTTGATTACTCTTTATTCTTCTCGTCTTCTCTCGCTTTCTTTTCAGATTTTTCCATGTCTGATTTCAGCTGAGTAAGCTCTCCTAAGTCACCTAAGGTTGTCTTTTCTATAGAACCCCTTAGTTTCTTAACAGAGTTGCGGGCATCGTTGGCGTCTGCCTTACGGGTTGCAGCCTTATCTGCCTTTTCTTCAACCACTACATCTTCTTTTATCTTGGTATGAGAGAGTATGATCTTCTTCGATTCCTTATTGAATTCAATCACTTTGAAATCCAATATCTCTTCCGCCTTTGCAGGTACTCCGTTCTCCTTTATAAGGTGCTTGGAAGGAGCAAATCCTTCAACACCATAAGGTAACATAACGGTTGCCCCCTTATCGGTCATATTGGTAATGGTTCCCTTGTGTATAGAATTCAATGTAAAGATAGTTTCAAAGGTATCCCATGGGTTCTCTTCCAGTTGTTTGTGGCCGAGGCTCAGTCTCCTGGTCTCAACATTCACATCAAGAACCTGTACGTTTATCTTATCACCGATCTTAGTGAATTCAGAAGGATGCTTGATCTTCTTGGTCCATGAAAGGTCAGAGATGTGAATTAAACCATCGATTCCTTCTTCCAGTTCAACGAATACGCCGAAGTTGGTGAAGTTACGAACGGTACCTACATGCTGAGAGCCCTTAGGGAACTTATCAAGAATGTTAGCCCAAGGATCCGGAGCAGCTTGCTTAATACCCAAGGTCATTTTCCTTTCTTCCCTGTTCAGGGTAAGGATAACGGCTTCAGTTTCGCCACCTACCTTAAAGAAATCGTGTGCCGTGCGCAGGTGCTGGCTCCATGACATTTCAGATACGTGAATAAGGCCTTCAACGCCAGGTGCTATTTCAATAAATGCACCATAGTCAGCTACCACCACGATCTTGCCTTTCACCTTGTCTCCAACCTTCAGGTCAGGGCTAAGTGAATCCCAAGGATGCGCGCTAAGCTGCTTCAATCCAAGTTGAATACGTTTCTTTTCGTTGTCGAAATCTAATATAACTACGTGGATCTTGTCGCCTAACTTAACCACTTCTTCAGGGTGTGTTATGCGGAACCATGATAGGTCGGTAATATGTATTAACCCATCTACGCCGCCAAGGTCAATAAACACACCATAGCTGGTAATGTTCTTAACGGTACCTTCCAGTACCTGTCCTTTTTCAAGCTTGCCGATGATCTCTTGTTTTTGTTGCTCAATTTCAGCTTCAATAAGCGCTTTGTGCGATACAACTACGTTCTTAAATTCAGGGTTGATCTTAACAACCTTGAATTCCATAGTTTTATTTACATAAGCATCGTAGTCTCTTACTGGCTTAACGTCAATTTGAGAGCCAGGTAAAAAGGCTTCCATACCGAATACGTCAACAATAAGACCACCTTTGGTACGGCATTTTACAAAACCCTTAATTACCTCATTGGTAATAAGCGCTTCGTTAACACGTTCCCATGCACGTACAAAACGGGCTTTCTTGTGAGAAAGAACTAATTGGCCGTTCTTGTCTTCTTGTTTTTCAACGTAAACTTCTACGCTGTCTCCTACCTTCAGGTCAGGGTTATACCTGAACTCAGAAAGAGGTACAACACCTTCAGACTTGTAGTTGATATTGATCACTACGTCTTTCGATGTTTTTTCTACCACCTTACCTTCCAGTACCTGGTGTTCGCTGATAGAGGTTAATGTTTTTTCATAAGCAGATGACATCCTGTCGCGGTCAGCGGCAGTATATTGATCTTGCTTTTTTCCAATGGTGTCCCAGTTAATTTCCTGGATCTCGGCTATTGGAGCCACGATAGGCTCGGTTGTTTCGCTCATTTTGTTTTTCGTCCTTAAAGCGAGGTATTAGCTCTGCTTTTTCGGGTTGTTCCTGATTTTACGGCGTATCAGGAGGGTTAGTATTCGTTACTGCCGGTAACTGTTCCTCATTAAAACCTTATGGGTTTTTCAATAAGGGGTGCAAAGGTAGTAAATTATTTGAAACGAATAGCAAGGTTCGGGCTAAGTTTAAAGATGAGATCTTTTATAATAAATAGCGCCTAATTTACCAAGTGGTTATGGGTTATTTAGGTACTCCCTTTAAAACAGGTTTTATTTTTGAGCTTGCTCTCTTTGGTATTCCGATTAGAAAACTATTGAAGTATTACAAATTTATTGGTTCCTATAACCCTGTTTTTAACAGAAAGAACATAGTAATATATACCGTTGGATAAATTCGATACATCCTCCACTATTGGGCTACTTGTAGAATCAACATCCTTTATCCCAATAAAATCTCCTCTTACATTATATAATCTCAATACACCATTATACTGCCCTGCAAGTAGTTGAAATGTAATAGTTAGCATTTTATCGGATTTGTCATGATATACCTTTAGTAAAGTAGGCGAGGAACCAACATTAAAAAGTGGGCAACTGTCATTCAAATGTGGGTATATTAGAATATTATTTTGCTTAAAGCAGTTTAACTTAGCCCCTGCTTCAAACGACATTGTTAAGGGTTCCAGCAATCCTCGTGTGCTACCTATACCTTCTATCAAAGTGGCAAAAGCAATTAAAGAATTATGTGAAATAATATATTCTTTCCTATAACGGTTGCCAACAAGTATAGAGTCTGTTTTGTAAACTATATCTTTCTGCTTTCTACTATTTATATAAGTATCGGGTAATGTATCACCAGCTTTTAAATTGAAATCATAAAGCGATGTATCGTAAATACCTTTGTTAAAACAACAATAATATATCCTTTTGGAATTCTCCCGAAAGCAGCCAATAACTGAATCATATTTTTGAGAAATATCAGCCGGGCTTTGAGAGCAAGCAGCCCATTCTTCGCCACCGGATATACTCAATTTATGATAATTATTTCCCTTTATTATTGTATCACCTGTAATGTGATAATCAAAATCCTTACTCATATTTACGTTCTTTCCACCACATAATACTTCCCACCAGGTGGACTCAGCCCAAAATGCGTTTGAACTTGGAAAGGGGATATAAGCATTGAACTGTGCATATATGTTTATAGAAAAGGAAGCTAACAGTAGTATTATGAAATATCTCCGTTTCACTAAATTTTAGTATTGGTAGTTTTTATTTAGGAGTTCCCTTTAGCAGAAGGTTTTGTTTTTGGGCTTGCTCTCTCTGATATTCCGATCGGCCGAATTTCCATGAAATGCTGAATCTGAATTTACGCATATCACCATAATATGTGTCTAATATGTAGGTATTTATATTTGACTGAAGGTTGGTTGTCACCTGGCCTTTTAAAATATCAGAAAAATTTATTTTGAAAGCGAGTTTATCATCGTAGAAACTCTTACCTAACCCTGCCTGTAATTCATTTACCGGGAAGGTTAGATTAAATACATTAAGGTTGGAAGAATTGTAACGGAAGTTTATCTCTGCTTTCCAGTGCTTTTTTAAATTTATTGTATTATTAGTATTTATCATTATTGAATTATTTGTGCGCACGTAATTTGTTCCGTTATAGGGAATATTATAGTTATCGTGATATGCTATAAAGGCTGTACTTGTATTTAACCAACTGGTTACAGGAAGGCTTGCCGATATCATTATTCCGAATGAATAATATGAGCCGTTATTAGCCATAGTTGAATAAGTAATGTGTGTTGAGTCATTCTGATGATATGTTAAGCTGGCAACATTGGCCATATTTATATACCAAAGAGTAGTTGTCAGAAACTGTTTAAAAGTGTAATCAAATTCATAATTATTACTGTAAACAGGTATAAGGGCAATATTGCCCACATAGTAGGTATAGGGGTCAATAACAGAAACAAAAGGATTAAGTGAGCTGTAATCAGGCCGATCGATCCGCCGTGTATAAGAAACTGAAAATGCATGGTCTTTAGCTGCATTCCAGTTAAGGCCAGCACTAGGAAAGAGGTTTAAATAGTTGCGAGTAAAAGAAGTATCATGAATGTGTTGCAAGCCATTATCCTGAGTTTCTTCGGCACGTACGCCTGCCTGAAAGTTTATTTTTTCATTGATTTTTTGAGAATAATTGAGATACCCGGCAAATATGTTTTCAGAGAAGTCGAATTGATTTGATTTTGTAGAATCGGGTATGCTTACATTATTTACATCGTTATAAAATGCCACGTTATTAGAAGTCTTAAAATAAGTTGATAGAACACCTATATCAAGTTTACTTTTTTTATTCAATGGCTGCGTATAATCGGCCTGTGCCGACCATAATTGCATAGCATTCTGTTGAGTAGAGTTTGTTAATGTTGATGGATGCAGATATTCACCTTCAGCATTATAATAGTAAACCGGGTTAACCTGGTTGTCGGTAGTTTGGTGAGTGGTGTAATTCAAATCAACACTTAATTCCCTGCCGCTTGTATCTATTTTATATTTATAATTCAAATCATAATTTATATTCCAAACGTGGTATTGATGGTTATTTATAGTTGCAAGACTTGAATCAATTGTTGTTGCAGGTGTATGCATAATTGTATTATCGGTAGTATACATTGTTTCTGACTGCAGATCGCCTCTTGCAGAAAAACTAATGCTTTGTTTATTGTCAATTGAAAAATCGACTCCTGCATTTACCCAGGAAACTGTTCCCTGATATACTGTGGATGCACTTTCATTGAATATATCCTGGACAGAATTATTTGAAATAAATTTCTGAACTATAGTGTGCTCATCGCGGTTATGGAAAGCGTTCCCATTCGCATCGCAGAAAAAATTCCATTTTTTTTCACGGTAATCTAAATTCAGATTAGAAAAACCACCTGCATAAAATCCCTGCTTGTATAATGCAGTGATCATTCCATTCAGGCCCATATTCTTGTCTTTTTTCAATATAATATTGATAACAGCTTTACCTTGTGCTTCGTATTTTGCCGAGGGGTTTGTTATAACTTCTATCCGCTCTATCTGATTTCCATCTATTCCTTTAAGGAATGTGGCCAGATCCATTCGCAGCGGCCTGTCGTCAACCAGCACCAATGCCCCACCTTTGGCGAGCACACTAATATTTCCATTGTCATCGGCAGTTATTCCCGGCAGGTCATTTAATACTTCAAGTGCATTTTTACCACTTGCCAGAATGCTATTTTCCATATTATAAATGGTTCTGTCTTCTTTACGTTCTACAAAAGGCTTGTCGGCTTTTATTTGTACTGCTTTTAAATTAGTGCCGCTTGATTTTAGTGCTATGTTTTGTGTTTGAATTGTATTGCCATTATCTGTTTTTATAGATAGACTGTATTGCACTGCATAACCTGTTGCTACAACCTTGATAATAAAACTTCCGCTTTTGACATTAGTAAATGTATATCTACCTGAATCATCAGTCAGTACAGACTTAACAAGTGAGGTGTCTTTTGAATTCATTAGACCTAATGCAGCATAGGGTACGGCTGATTCAACACTATCGGTAACTTTTCCTTTAATCGTATTCTGTGATAAGGCGGGTTGCGCAATTAACACAGCCCCAACACAAATAAATAAAGATAGAGTTATGGTGTGCGTAAATTTCCCGAGCATAGTGGAGTATTATAAATGATAACCAAAACAATAGCAATATATTGTTTTATACAATTAGGTCTGCCATTTGTTCATTTTAATATCAGCGATTTGTTGGTTTGGAATAATAATATACTATAGGTTGAGCAATATAATCAAAACGCCGGTAATTTTTTCAGAGTTTTTATATTATTACTCCTTCACTAATTTAGTATAAGTATTGTCGACCATTAATAAATAAATACCTTGTGGCATATTACTCAGATCGATTGTGAACTCGGAATTTTGACTTGTAAATTCCTGACAGACTTTTTCACCTAACATATTGTATACTCCGATTTTTTTTGCTCCTGTAACATAATTTTTAATTTCGACTGTATATTTACCACTGTTACTTGGGTTCGGATAAACTTTTACTGTTGCTTCGTCGGTTACCGCATTTATTCCCAGCGCCGGGGCCAGTTGAGTTTCCCATAAACCTCTGCCAAAGGTACCCGCCCTTAATAGGCCGCCCGATTGCTGTATGTCGAGTGAATATACCAAAACATTTGGCAGACCAGTATTAAAGCTAAGCCAGTTTCCGCCTTGTGTATTGTCGGTATAAAAAACACCTATATCAGTTCCAACAAAAACCCTGTCGTTGTTAGATGTTTCGTCGTAAACTATACAATCTACCGGCACATTAGGCAAGCCTGTGCTGGTATTGCTCCAAGTTGTACCGCCATCGGTAGTTTTGTAAACCTTGTAGCTGGCGTTATAACCCGAAAAGGTTACCCAAACGGTCAATGGGTCAGATGCTTTTATGGCAAGATTAGTAATGTAGGCCGATGCTATAGGCAGTGTGCCTGTTACGTTAGACCATGTTGCACCTCCGTCGGTAGTTTTAAAAAGGAAGGTACCTGGAATTTCATTGTAGCCATTGCTTGCGCCCATAGCTGCATACAGGTAATTAGAGTTCGACGGAGATATGGCCATTGCCATTACGAGGTCAGTAGCGGTTCCGGTAAGATTATTACTGATCTTCGTCCACGAGGTGCCCTGATTAGTGGTTTTCCATATATCATTATATCCTGCGTAAAGTGTTGTGTTTAAATTCTTATCAATTACATAAGGGGTAACCCAAGCACCGGTGACACTTCCGCTGTTAGGTGTAATTACAGTAAAACTTGTTCCTCCATTTGTGGTTATCGAAATCTTGCCATCGTAAGTCGCTATATATATATTACTGGCATTGGTGTAATCAACAATGGTCATCATTCCATCTCCTTGTTGGTCCTCTGACCATGCACCTGCGTTAAGCAAGTTGCTACCATTATCCTGTACGCCGCATGATACCAATGTGGTATTTGTCTGTGCGCTGCTTATATTGTACATTTCCATTATAGTAAGGCCAGCACTAAGGTCGGTCCAAGCGGTTCCTGTATCGGCCGATTTGAATAAGCCACCATCGCAGCCTGCTAAAATAGAGGTGGAACTACCCGGTATAAAAAGCAGTTTGTGAATATCGGAGTGTACATAATTTGGGTTGTTATGAAGGGATGTTCCTTTCGATTTATTTATCCATGTAGTTCCGCCATTATCAGATGACCAGATGTTTATACCTCCTATAAAAATTGTGTTAGTAAGTTTAGGTTAGATTATTTAGTGTTGTTTCTTGGTCATTCATAATATAAAATTTAGATTGCTAAAATATTAAATCTATTAATTTAGTGACGTAAATACTAATGTACCAGTACTTGACCTCAACACTATATTATCACTGGCCTCATTATATGTTAATGTCATATTATCTGATGTTGCACCACAATCTGATTTTTTAAACGTTGCTGTTATCTTATTGCCTACTATCGTATATAGAAAGTAATAATGACAATCTTGCCCCATACTTTTTATATCGTCACCCATTGTTGGTGGATGAGTATGTGATAGTGTTAATGCACCATTGCCTTTATCATCAATAGGGTCAAATTGAATTATATAAGGGTAGTCGTAATCATCTCGGTTATAGAATTTTCTATTACCTATTTTTTCTACATATACCGCCCATTCTCCTCTCTGATGGTTTTTTGTGGGTCTGGGGGTTCTAGTGGTCAAAAGAGTCTAATTTTCAGGGTAAAAGTACTAAATATTAGTTTTACCCACTCTATTTTCATAATTATTGGACATCCTGTATTGTTCTGAAGGGATAATTACCCCCAAGAGGGGATTTGTGTTGGCGTGTTTTTAACCCCGTGTTGAAACACGGGGCTACCAATATTGCACCCCGCTGGGGTGAAATTTCAATGAAATTGCAATGCAATTTAAAACAAAATGATAATCAATAACTTAACAAAACGAACTTCCTTAAAACTGAAATTATATGAAGCAATATGAAGGCAAATTGAAGTATGGAAAACCATCCCAATCATACCCTCTACTCAAATCAATCCTTTTTCATAAATTCGCAGCTTCAAAAACATAATCTAAAAGCATGAAAGACCTTTTCGACAAGATCAGAGAACGCAGAGGCCCATTAGGGCAGTATTCAAAGCAAACACATGGTTATTTTATGTTCCCTAAACTAGAAGGGGAAATTGGTAGCCATATGCTATTCAGAGGCAAAAAGGTATTAACATGGAGTTTGAACAACTACCTGGGCTTAGCTAACCATCCTGAAGTAAGGAAGGCTGATGCTGAAGGTTCTGCTCAATATGGACTGGCATTGCCAATGGGTGCGCGTATGATGTCGGGCGATTCTAATTTCCACCAGAAACTGGAATCGGAATTGGCTGCTTTTGTACAAAAAGAAGATGCAGTATTGGTTAACTTCGGTTACCAGGGCATGGTATCGGCAATAGATTGTTTAGTTGACCGCCACGATGTAATAGTATATGATGCAGAATCGCATGCATGTATTGTTGATGGAGTAAGATTACACATGGGTAAGCGTTTTGCGTATAGCCATAATGATATGGAGAGCCTCGAGAAGCAATTGCAACGTGCTGAGGTACTGGTAAAAGATACTGATGGTTCTGTACTTGTAATTACCGAAGGTGTATTTGGTATGTCAGGCAAAATGGGTAAACTGAAAGAGATAGTAGCCTTAAAAAAGAAATATAATTTCCGCTTGTTTGTTGACGATGCGCATGGCATTGGCACAATGGGTAAAACCGGTGCAGGAACAGGCGAAGAGCAAGGTTGCCAGGATGGAATTGATATATATTTCGGAACTTTTGCAAAATCATTTGCGCTTATCGGTGGCTTTATTGCCGGTAACGAAAACATGGTGGAATACTTACGCTACAATATGCGTTCGCAGATATTCGCTAAGTCAATGCCTATGCCGATAGTGATAGGTGCATTGAAACGCCTTGAAATTATGCGCAGGTCGAACGAGCAGAAAGATAAGTTATGGACGATAGTAAATGCAATGCACAAGGGACTAAAGGAAGCAGGATTGGAGATTGGTGATACAGAAACCCCGGTTACCCCGGTTTATCTCAACGGTACCGTGCCTGAAGCAACCAATATCACTTTCGATCTTCGTGAAAACTATGGTATATTCTGTTCTATAGTTGTTTACCCCGTAGTGCCGAAGGGTATTATATTACTCAGGCTTATACCTACTGCCATGCATACCTTAGAGGATGTTACATATACTGTTAAGGCTTTTGCTGAAGTAGGCAAGAAACTGAAAGAAGGTCAATACTCTGCTGAGAAAATGGCAGTTATTAATTAAGTCGATAACTTACAATAATAAAAAACCCTGAAGCATATAGAGCGCTTCAGGGTTTTCCTTTAAATCCATCAACCAACGAAAATTGGGGATCATCAGGAAATACTACCTCCAGTAGCCCGGAAACCATACCCAGCGGTGCCAGTTGTCCCATCCCCAGAAACCTGGAATCCATAAACGAGGGCCGCAATAAGGGCGATAGCCAATATACGCTCGTGGTCCGTAATATCCTCCGCGGTAATATCCACAACGATATCCATATCCTCCACGTGCATCAGACTTTCCTGCAAAACCAACCAGGAAGCCTAAAACCAGAATTACAATGTACTTTTTCATGACAGTTTATTGTTTGGTTACAACTTTAAGACAATAGGAAGATAGATAGGTTTAAAATTCCCTATAAATCAACCGTTAAAATATATTAACAGGAAAAATGCAACTTACATCTTGCCCAGCTTGAACAGGCCTTTCCAGATGATCTTAAGGTCAGTCAGTATATGGTAATCGCGGGCATAAATGGAGTTTATCTGGTGTACTGCTTCGCTGTCTTTAGGAACAGTATCAATAATGTCTGAGGGAGTAAGCACGCCCGGCTTGATCTTTGGTAAACGTTGTGAAATATTCTCAGGTGCATATCCTACCCATGACTTGAGCCCCAGGCTAACATTAAAGATGTTCTTGAGATAGCCTATCGGATTCTTTTCAAACCAGATGATAAAAGGAATCAGGATAAGGAATAAAAAGCTGCAAATAATATCGAGGATGCGCTTATCGCGTATGTTGGGAGTAGTATTAATGGCGTGTACATCAATTACATAAAGTTCGCCACTGGTATGTATAGAATTACTGCCTATAATGGCCCAACTTTCAGGAGGCGCTATTTTGAATTCAAGTTCTGTTTCCGGTATAGACGACATGGCATCCATAATGAGTTGCGTAGGAAGATCTTTGGCGCAAAATATGACTTCATTAATATTATATATGGTAATAAGCTCGCTCCATTTATTGAATTTCGTTCCATTACCGTTTTTGGGTTGTACTTGCTCTGGATTGGCATATTGTACATGGTCAAATTTTACTCCCGTCTTCATTAGCAAGCCATGGACGCGTTTACTTTCTTCTTCAGTACCTATTATAAGCGGCCTGCGTGTATTCTTGCCAAACCCGGGAACTTTGAATACTCTGAGTAATTGCCTTATACCACTGAGAGCAAGCAATACCCAAGCGCTACCAATAAGTATCAATGCCCTTGAAAAACGGAACCTTTCGGGTAATAGGGCATAGAGTATAAGCACAATACCTGTTCCCCATATTATGCCTCGGATGGTTTTCCAATGGCGCATTGGCTTATCATACCCACCACTGAACAGTATGCAAAGTATCCAGATAATTATGTATGCCGGAAGCACAAGCAGCAGAAAGTTGTGTGAATAATAATCAGGTGATGAGAATTTGATCTGGCCGTAGAAAAGAGATATGAAGTAATAGCCAATATAAATAAAAACAAAATCGGCAATTGGCAGGGCTATATTACTAACAAAACGGCGTGTTATAGCAATTGAGGCGCGTATAAAAATAGCTGCATTTATAAGTATGGAAAATAGCCTGGCATTTTGTTTGGAGAAATGCTTTACTGCAAAAATGCGCATGGCATTATAGAACATGATGACATAATTCACGCTGCCTTTACGTGTGCTTTCTCCTTTGTAGTGTATGATACGGGTATCAGCGAAGTAATAGTTCTTATAGCTCGCCTTTGTTATTCTGTATGACATATCAATATCTTCACCATACATAAAAAAAGTTTCATCAAGCAGGCCAGTTTTGTCTAAGGCGGCCTTACGCATTAGCATAAACGCACCTGATAGTACGTCTACCTCATTTGTTTCATCAGGAGAAAGATAGGTAAGGTGATACTTACCAAACCGCTTGGAGTGAGGAAACAGGAAAGCGAGTCCAAATGTTTTATAAAAAGCAACTTCGGGTGTAGGTAATGCCCGTTTCGATTCCGGCAGAAAATGGCCTGTACCATCAATCATCTTTACACCTAATGCGCCTGCATCGGCATGTGAATCCATAAATGAAACTGTCCTTTCAAAGGTCTCTTCTTCTACAACGGTATCAGGGTTTAGCAATAATATGTATTCCCCCGTAGATTGTCGTATTGCCTGGTTGTTGGCAGCAGAAAAACCTACATTCTTTTTATTCTCTATCAGTTTTACTTCCGGAAATTTCTCTTTCAGCATTTCTACTGAACCATCTACCGAGTTATTATCAATAACCCATATCTCACTGGCTATATTTTTAGAGGCCTTACGAACTGAATAGAGGCATTGCTCAAGAAAGTGTTGAACGTTGTAATTGACGATAACTACTGATAATTTCATGCAGCAATCAGAAGTTATTTACGGGAAAGAGATGATTCGTACGGCACCCTTAATAAGATTGATTGTCCAAGAGTTACTTCATCTGTATATTCTAATTCATCGCCCACAGAAACACCACGTGAAAGAGTGCTAAGAGTTACTGGGAAAGCCCCTAGTTTTTTATAAAGGTAAAAATTGGTGGTGTCTCCTTCCATTGTAGATGGCAGGGCCATTATAACCTCTTTTACTCCTCCGGCTTCTATGCGTTTTATAAAGGGCTCAATATGCAGATCCATTGGTCCAATTCCGTTTATTGGGGATATTATGCCTCCTAAAACGTGATAAGTTCCATGATATTGTGAGGTGTTTTCTATAGCGATCAAATCCCGTATATCTTCTATTACACAAATGGTTGAATGATCGCGCGATGGATTAGCGCATATTTCGCATTTATTTTGTTCTGAAATAGCAAAACACACCTCACAATATCTTATTTCTTCAGAAAGCCGGGCAACCGTGGCAGCCCATCGTTTCATATCATCAGGACTTTGCCTTAGCAGGTATAAAACATAACGTAATGCTGTTTTTTTACCCACGCCGGGAAGCCTGGAAAATTCAGCTACAGCTTTTTCAAGAAGTTGAGAAGGAAGATTCATACCCCAAAAATAGGAATTAATTTATTGAATGAGCCCTGTCTAATTTCATACCTTTGCTTCTTCTATAGCAGATTTAACATGGATACTCCCAAAATATTTTCTATATACGCCGAAATGACACCCAATCCTATGGCCATGAAGTTTGTAGCCGACAGGATGTTGTTGCCTGAGGGCGCCCAGTTAGAATTTCTGAAAAAGGAAGATGCAACATCATCACCCGTGGCGCTGAAACTGTTCGACCTTCCTTTTGTGAAAGGCGTATACATAACCACTAATTTCATTACCATACTCAAAAATGATAAAGCTCAGTGGGACGATATAGTTTTTGATGTACGTGATTATATAAAGGAATTTATGCAAAATGGCGGTAAGGTATGGATAGCAACAAATGCTCCATTACAAAACGCTGAAGGGAAATCAGAGCCTATTGAGATACCTGTTGCTGTTGTTAATCATGCCAGGCCTGCAAATGAGGTGGAAGAAAAAATAGTGGAGGTTTTGGATTCATACGTAAAACCTACTGTAGAGAATGATGGTGGCATGATACTTTTCCATTCTTTTAAAAATGGAATAGTTACATTGCAACTAAAAGGCTCATGTAATGGTTGCCCTTCTTCTACGTTAACTCTTAAGTCATCGGTTGAACAATTGCTCAAACGAATGGTTCCTGAAGTGAAAGAAGTACAGCAGGAACTAGCATAATACTTATTATTTATTGTACAAGTAAATGATCGAGTCATATATCATAATCGGTGCATGTCTTCTTATTATTCTCTCCTATTTCTATAATTTAATCAGTAGGCATTTTCGTATTCCTTCGGTATTGTTATTATTGGCTACAGGTATTTTATTTAAATGGGTAGCCACTATTACGGATTTAATGTGATAATACCCACTCCGGTGATATCGATTTGCGGTGCCATTGGGTTAATACTTATTGTACTTGAAGGTGCACTCGATATTAAGTTTGATAGAAGCAAACTACGCCTGTTGGGGAGCGCCTTCTTAGTCTGCATATTTTTAGTTGCCTGTTCTACTGCTGCCATAGCCTGGCTGATAGTATATATATTAGGTTCATCATGGCATAATGCATTATTGTATGGAATAGCTCTATCAGTTATCAGTAGTGCCATTGTTATCCCTACGGTCGAAAGTATGATTGCACGAACCAAGGAGTTCATGTTATATGAAAGCATTTTGTCTGATATTATTGGTATTGTAGTGTTTAATGTAATAGTGTACAATGAGACTAATATAAATACAAGTCAATATTTTAATCTTAGCTGGCAGTTATTGTTAATGGTATTGGTATCGCTTATTTTTTCGTTGCTAATGGGTTGGCTATTGGCTAAAATTAAGACCAAAGTCAGGTTTTATCTCATAATTGCACTTATGATACTCATATATGAAAGCGGTAATCTTTTGCATCTTTCTTCTTTATTGCTGATATTATGTTTTGGACTTGTTCTTAATAATATTGCGTTTTTTGATAAATACCTGCTTAACAGCAAAAGTCCTTTCTTTCAACGTGTAGGCAATAAGATAGAAAATACCATACAGGCTGCAAACATCAGCATTGAAGGATTTAAGCCCATGGTACTTGAAACCTCGTTTATAATAAGGACCGTTTTCTTTTTTATGTTCGGATATTCAATAAACATGAAGGGCATGTTTCAGTCACAGACCTTAATATTCAGTGGATGTATATTGGCTATTATGTATATACTCAGGTTCGTTAACCTGAAATTTTTTACCCGTTCTTCCGTGTTCCCTGAAATACTAATATATCCTAGAGGCCTTACCACAATACTGCTTTATTACAGTATTCCGCAGGTTAATCGAATAACTGAATTAAATGATAATATGTTCTTTACTATTGTTATAATAACTAATCTATTGATGATGGTAGGGGTTATGTTCAGTAAGAGCGGAGAACTAAAAATTGAAGAAGAAGTATTTCAATGAGCAGAGTAATTATAGTAGGTGCAGGCGCTTCAGGATTAATGGTTGCTTACAAATTAAGTAAGGCAGGTTATAGAGTTATTGTACTTGAAGCTCAAGATCGACTTGGTGGTCGTATACATTCATGTAATGATGCTAATTTTTCTGTTCCCCTTGAACTCGGCCCTGAGTTTATTCATGGAGATTTGCCTGTTACTCTAGAATTGATGAAGGAAGCTAGAATAACAAGGACTGAAAGTGGTGGTTCATTCTGGAATATGGAGAATGGAAAGTTAAAGCCTGGTTTTAGAGATATGAAAGACATGCATATACTTGAAAAGGCTTTAGCGGATGTAAAAGAGGATACAACCATAGATGCTTTTATTGATAAATATTTGAAAGAATATGAGGAGTTAAAGCAATTTGTAAAGGAATATGCAGAAGGGTATGATGTAGCAGATACAAGCCGAGCGAGCATACTTGCCTTTCGCAATGAATGGAATAGTGGTGACGAAGAGCAGAGCAGGGTAGACGGTGGATATAGCAGAGTAATTGATTTCCTGGTAGGTGAATGCAAGAAATATGGAGGGGAAATTATTGCTTCAACAGTTGTTACAGAAGTAAAATGGAATAAAAATAATGTCAATGTTGTTAGTAAAAATGGACTTTCGTATTCGGCTGAAAAAATCGTTATAACAGTACCGGCCGGAATTTTGCAAGAAGAAAGTGGTGAAGGTTCTATACGGTTTATTCCTGCCATTTCTGATAAAATAAAGGGCTTTAATACGGTTGGTTTTGGAAACGCTATGAAAGTCTTTCTGCAATTTAAAATAGTTTTCTGGCAGAAAGATGATGTGGTAAAGCAGTTTGGTAAAGAAATAAAAAACTTTGGTTTTGTTATTTCTGATGCGCAAATCCCAGTTTGGTGGACACAAGCTCCTGTTAATGCGGGGATACTTACAGGCTGGATAGGCGGGCCCAACACCCATAAGTTTGCCGATAAATCAGAAGAGGAGATACTTGAAATTGCGTTAGGGTCAATTGAATATATTTTTAGTTTGAATAAAGAAGTGGTCAGAGAAGAATTGAAAGCATGGAAAATAATTGACTGGTCAAAGAATCCGTATGAAAAGGGTGGCTATACCTATGCCACAGTTGAAGAACAGAAGATAAAAAATACCATAGGAGAACCTGTTAATGACACTTTATATTTTGCAGGAGAGGCATTTTATACTGGTGTAGCTATGGGAACGGTTGAAGCGGCCCTAAGCAGTGGAAAAAAAGTCGCAGAAGTAATTATCGGAAAACTTTCTTAGTGCTTTACATAAATAGAATGCGGAACGAAGTACTTCGAGATAAGGAAAGAAAAAGAAGATACGATCATTAAGGGAACAAGTAGGTTATACCCACCTGTTGCCTCGGCAATAAGGAATATGGCGGTCAATGGGGTATGCATAACACCACTCATAAGGCCAGCCATAGCAACAGCTATAAAATTCGATTCATTCAGTTTTTCAATTCCCATGATTCTACAAATACCAAAATAGTTAATGCTGTAAGTAAAAAAGAAACCGGCCAGCGACCCCATAAATAATGAAGGTGCAAAAAAACCGCCGTTTCCTCCAGAGCTAACTGTTAACTGAGCCGCCACCACTTTTATAAAAAGTATACCCAAGGTAAAAAAGAGTAATACCATTCCGTTGTCATTGGTGCTAAAATTCGTGAAAATACTTCCGTTAAATAATGAATTGTAGTCAGTATTTAAAAGGGTTTGTACAGAATGGTAGCCTTCACCATAAAGTGGAGGAAATATAAACACAAGTACTCCCAAGAGCAAACCGCCTATTAACGCACGTTTGTATGGATTTGTGACTGGGCTAAGAAGTTTTTCTGAGAATGCAATTCCTTTCATGATGTAAACAGAATAGAACCCTAGCATAACACTCATGATTATATAGAAGGGCAACGCATGAACATCCCAACCGGGTGTACGCAGGTAGAATATTTGTCCGCTGTTATATAATAATTGGGATACTACTGATGCCATAGCAGAAGATATGAGTAAAGGCACAAAGTTTACGGTCGAGAATTCACCCAATAATACTTCAATAGCAAACAGAACACCTGCAATTGGGGCTCCGAATATGGCCGATATACCTGCAGCCGCGCCACATGCAAGTAGCAATGTACGTTCTTTATAATCGAGGTTAAATAATGCTGCTATATTAGATCCGAATGCCGAACCTGTTACCACAATAGGTGCCTCTAATCCCATGGAACCGCCAAAACCTACCGTGAGCGAAGATGTTATCATGTGCGAATACATCTTGTCTTTTTCCATATAGCTTGACTTGTGGTATATATTGTTTACCACATTACTTATTCCTCTGCCTAACTTTCCTTTTTGCACTATTTGGGTATATAATGTAGCCAGGAATATGCCAATAACGGGAAATATGATTAACCAATAGTTTATACCCTTTTTATGGACCTCAAGTAAAGCATCTAGCCCGTGCGTGGCCTGTTTTAATGCCACTGCCGCAAGGCCACCAACAATACCTACAACTATACTAAGGAGTAAAAAGAAGTTCCTATGGCTTAAATGAAAGCGTGTATTTGCTATTTTTTGAAATAATGGAGATAACTTCATTGGGCAAAACTACAAAAACCTGAATACTGGCGAAGAATAAGATAATATACCTTTTACTAAGTAAATTTTATACCAATCCAGATTTCCTCTAAAATCAATCATTACATTTGGAATATGAAGGTATTGCTAATTGAAGATGAAAAACTATTGGCCGACTCAATCTGTTCACATCTTGAACAGGAAGGTTATTCATGTGAAGTAGCAAGAAGTTTCGCTTCAGGTGATGAAAAAGCACAGATAGCTGACTACGATTGTATTTTACTTGATATAACGCTTCCCAGTGGTAACGGCTTTGACATATTACACAACTTGAAAAGTAAAAAACCCGGAGCAGCGGTTATTATTATTTCCGCAAAAAAATCTTTAGATGATAAAGTAAAGGGCCTAGACCTTGGAGCTGATGACTATCTTACCAAACCTTTCCATCTTTCTGAACTGAACGCAAGGCTAAAGTCAGTTATACGCCGCAGAAATTTTGGCGGAAGTAATGAAATAATCTTTCATGAAATAAAAGTAAACCCATCTGATATTTCGGTTACTGTTAAGGGTAATTCGATTTCACTTACCCGAAAGGAATACGAACTTCTTCTTTTCTTTCTTGCAAATACTCATAGGGTAGTTACTAAAGAATCTATTGCAGAGCATTTGTGGGGTGAAGAAATGGATGCCGTTGATTCTCTCGATTTTATTTACTCACACATAAAGAACCTGAGAAAGAAAATAATGGAAAAGGATGGAGACGATTATATTCAAACAGTTTATGGTATGGGATATAAATTCACCAAGAAATGAAACTGCTCACAAGGACTAATATTTACTTTATTATACTTACTCTCATTGTGTTTTCATTGGGTGGCGTGGTTTTTTACAAAGCGCTTCGCAATATAACAAGGGAAGATGCAACAGAAAGACTGGAAGAAGAAAAGGATAGAATAATTAGTTATGTTTCAATGCATAATACTTTGCCTCAAAATGTGGTTTCACTTGGAGATACAATAGCTTTTTATCCTTCGGCTAATATGGTAGCTGAAAAAAACGGTCGCACAAAACTTTTCAATGCCGTAGAAATAGAATATGAACCATACCAAACAATTGAGTTTAATGTAGTGTTAAACAATAAGAACTATCGCACTGTTATATATAAACCGCTGCTTGAGGCAGATGATCTTCAAAGAGCAATATTTACTGCGACAGGTATAGTTTCTCTCATTCTATTGATTGTGTTATTCAGCACTAATATCATTGTGTCTCGTTTAATATGGAAACCGTTTTACAGGACACTTGAAAAAATAAAAGCCTTTGACCTCGCAAAATACGATAACATAGTGTTTGATAAAACCACTATAAATGAATTTAAGGAGATGAATGAAGTATTGGGTGCAATGACAAAGAAAATCGCTTCAGATTATAAAAACCTTAAACAGTTTACTGAAAATGCTTCCCACGAGTTGCAAACACCTCTCTCAATCATTCAATCAAAACTAGAGCTGATGATCCAGTCAGATGATATATCAGCGAAACAAATGGAAGAAGTACAAGTTGTTTATGAAGCTACGGGAAGATTATCAAAATTGAACCAGGCTTTATTACTATTAGCTAAGATCGAGAACAGGCAATTTACGGATACTAAACAGGTGCCTATAAATGAACTTATTGAGTATAAACTAATAGCCTTTGAGGACTTGATAAAGCATAAAAGCATTTTAGTTGAGAGACAAATAGAAGATGTTTCACTTGAAATTCACCCAATACTGGCAGATATATTATTTTCTAATTTGATTGGTAATTCTATCAAGCATAATATAGCAGGAGGGAAAATAAATATAGCTCTCAATAAAAAAGGGCTGGAGATCAGCAATTCCGGTGGCTCAATTACTATGCTTCCTCATGAACTGTTCCATCGATTTCGTAAGGCCTCTGATGCATCAGACTCACTTGGCCTTGGACTTGCAATTGTTAAGGAGATTTGTGATGCGTATAGTTTTGACATTCAATATACATACATTAATAATGAGCACACGATAAGTATAGTATTCTGAAAATACAGAAAACATACAGAATCCATTTCTATACTTGCTTTCAGAAATCTTTAAAACTAACCTCCATGAAGAAAACATCTTTGTTTGTTGTCGCTATGTTGGCCTCGATTGCCTTTGTTAATGGACAAAAAGTAGCAGAAACAGGTGTGCCTGCAGCGGTTAAAACTGAATTCAAGTCGCTGTACGCTGGTGTTAAAGAAGTAAAATGGGAAAAGGAAAAAAGCAATTATGAGGCTAATTTTCATAATAACAAAACTGAAATGTCAGTTACAATTGATGGCTCAGGAAAATTGATGGAAACTGAAACTACAATTGCTTCAAGCTCACTACCTAAAGGCGCCACAGATTATATAACAAAAAACCTGGCAGGTAAAAAAATAAAGGAAGCCTCACTGATAAAAGATGCTTCGGGTAAAATAACTTTTGAGGCAGAGGTTGATGGTGTGGGTTATACTTTTGATGATAAAGGGAATTTTGTAAAGAAAGAAGTTGATAATGACTGATTCTAACATAGCTTAGTTAAAAAGCCCCGCTTGTGCGGGGCTTTTTAGTCTTATTAAACCCTATTTTTGAATATAATGACACATAAGTCTTTGTTTTTTTTAATTCTGAGTATCGGAATATTTCCTTCACATTTAGTTGCCCAGGCTAAAAATCTTGATGAGTACCTGAATGCAGCTATGGCTAATGCGCCACAAGTAAAAGAAGCGTATGCTAAAGTAGAGCAGAGTAGAATTGATAGTTCTGTTATCGGATCTGCATATAAACCCCAAGTCAATTTTAACGGAGAGGCTCTTACGGCACCATCATACGGCCAATATGGATACGACAGGGCAATAACAAATGGAGGAACCTATGAAGCATTAGTCAGCGCAACACAAATAATTGCTCCCCGGAAAGAAATAAATATCAATCACACGCTTAGTTCGTATGAGCGACAATCACTTTCTGTACAGGCAAAACAAGCAGAGATAGATCTAAAAAAGAGCGTGACGGAGAAATATATCAATATATGTTTGCTCCAACAACAAGCTGCATTCTATGCAAAAAGCGATAGTTTTTTAGTCAGGGAATCGGGTACCTTGAAGGTACTTACTGATAAAGGTATTTACCACATGTCTGATTATTATGCTTTACTTGTTGAAGAACAATCTGAACGGGTACAGATAGCCCAACTCAGAGTACAAATGCTGCAATCTTTTGGTGACCTGAACACCACTTGCGGTATTAGCGATACAGGTATGTATATTCTAAGCATACCTCATCTTAGTGTTTACAACCAGAAAGATGTGAAACAATTACTCGGATATCAGAAACTACAATATGATAGCTTGCAATACGTAAGCCAGCAGGCCTTGCTGAATGCACAATACTATCCACATCTTTCCTGGTACGCGGATGCGGGTATTGAAGCATCGCAACCCGATCTGATCTATAGAAGTATAGGCAATAGCCTTGGTTTAAACCTTAACATACCCATATATGATGGACACAAAAAAGCGTTGAAATTAAAATCGATTGGAATTTCGGAAGGCATACGTTATAACTATCAGCAATACTTGATAAAGTCTTTCTCTTCACAATCTGCTTCATTAATAAAACAAATGGAAAATACTGATAAGTTGGTTGCTCAATTAAAGCAAGAAGAATTGCAGGTAAATGAATGGATAAAGGTAGATGAAGCTCAGTTAAATGCGGGGAATATTTCAGTTACGGATTTTTTGATTGGACTGAAAAAGCAATTAGAGGTAAAGAATGATATAGCACAAGCAATAATAAATCAGCAACTTTTACAAAATGAATTTAACTATCGTAATCAGTAAAAAACCGGCAGTTTTTGCAATCTTATTGGCTATATCCTTTTTATTGGGGTGTTCCAATAAAGGCGCTGGCACTGCTGATGATGAATCTTCGGCAGAAGCAAAGGGTAAGATAGAAGTTGCCGTTACTGAGCCCCGTATTGGAAAGATATTTCATAATGAAACTTTAAATGCGACCACTGTTTACCAGGTTAATGATGCTGTGCATGCTCCTATTTCAGGGTATATAAGGAAAATAAATGCTACTCCAGGGCAAGCAGTAAAAGCCGGAGATATTCTGTTTGCAATGCAAACAAAGGAGGCTGCCGCATTGGGAAACATTAAAGACAGTTTATTCCGTTCAAGTGGGATATTGGTAAAAGCTACAGAAACAGGAATTATAAAAAGCATTTCCAAGCAATCAGGTGATTATGTTCAGGAGGGTGATGAATTATGCACCATTGCAGAAAATTCCAGTCTTGTATTTATGCTTGATGTTCCTTTTGAAATGCGTAGATATATTAAGCAAGAGCAAACCTATACCATCAGTTTACCGGATGGAGAAAAGATGCAGGCGCATATTACTGTGCAGGCCCCGGGTATGGATAAATCAGTACAGATGGAGCGGTATATTTTAAAAACCACTACTCCCATTGATCTTCCTGAGGGATTAATAGCTACAGTTAATATTCCTAGTTCAAATCAAACCAATGCAATTATACTTCCTAAAAGCGCTGTATTAAGTAATGAAACACAAACCGAATTCTGGGTGATGAAACTAGTTCATGATTCAGTGGCAGTGAAAATAGACATAGAAAAGGGAATTGAAACCAAAGATAGCGTGGAGATAAAAAGCCCTGTGTTTACTGCCCAAGATAAGATACTTATCTCGGGCAATTACGGCGTAGGCGATACAGTAATGGTAAAAATTTCAGGAGCAAAAGAATGAAGGATCAGTTTTTCATAAAGTTTAAGAATCCCATTATTGCGATTGTTATCTTTTCGCTTGTTGGTGGTTTTTTTGCTTTCAGGAAAACAGAGACTGCACTTCTGCCTGATGTCGTTTTTCCAAAGGTTAAAATAATAGCGGAAAACGGAGAGCAGCCAGTAGATAAAATGATGATAACGGTAACAAGGCCGTTAGAAGAAGCCATTAAACAAGTACCATTCTTACAACGTTTATATAGCACCACCAGTAGGGGCGAATGTGAAATAAACGTCTACCTTGATTGGGGCGCGAATGTTGATATAAGCGAGCAGCAGATCGAATCGCGCATAAACCAGATAAAAGAATTGTTGCCTGCTGATGTGGGAATTAAAGTTGAGAAAATGAGCATGTATTCTGTTACTGCAGTAATGGGATATAAGATAAGCAGTACCGATAAAACACCTATAGATCTCAATTGGGCAGCGCAATATACTATCAAGCCTTTTGTATCGCAGGTGGAAGGGGTTTCGAGAGTTGAAATAACCGGTGGCAAGAATAAAGAGTATTGGGTAGAACTCAATTCTGTTAAAATGAGTAGCCTCGGTATAACGCCTGGAATGGTGCGCGATGCTGTTCAAAAAAATGATTTCATACAGGCTAATGGCTATTCTTCTGATTACAGGATGCTTTACTTATCACTTACTGATGCCAGTGTTTATAATACAGATCAACTGGAGAATATTATAGTGAATGCAGATTCGTCAGGTTATGTGCGGTTAAAAGATATTGGTACTATCAAGGTGCATGAAGAAATTGCCTTTACCCGCATAAGTGCCGATGGCAAGCCTGCCTTGCTTATGGATGTGCTTCAACAACCCAACGCGAACCTGGTGGATCTCTCTGGCAGAATGGATGCCAAGATCAAAGAACTAAGAAAAATATTGCCTTCGGACATTAAAATTGAACCCTATTACGACCAGGCTACATTTGTAAATGAAGCCATTAAAAGTGTTAAAGATGCATTGCTTATTGGGCTTGCACTTGCTATAATAATGGTCATTATTTTTCTTCGTTCGTTCCGGGCTTCTGTGGCCGTATTGCTCACTATTCCTGTAACACTGGCGTTAACCATTATGGTGCTTTATGCCGGTGGTTATACATTGAATATAATGACCTTAGGCGCAATTGCAGCTGCTATCGGATTGCTGATAGATGATGCCATTGTAGTAGTTGAACAGATACATCGTATTCGAGAAGAGTTTCCTGAAAGTAGCGCTTTCGAAGCTGCACAAAAAGCCATTCACAAGTTATTGCCTTCTATGCTAGGTTCTTCATTAAGCACCATTGTTATTTTCGTACCATTTACATTTTTACTCAGCGGTATTTCAGGTGCATATTTCAAGGTGCTTACCATTACCATGTTAATTGCATTGGTTTGTTCGTTCTTTGCTACATGGCTTATATTGCCTGTAATATATTCTTACTTCTCAAAGGGAATTCCTGCAACAAAAACATCGCATCATGTTAAGAAACGAAAATGGGTGGTGTTTTTTGTTGAGCGCCCATGGACCAGTTTCATAGTTATCGCAGCAATGATTCTTGCCTTTATTTTAGTTTACCCAAAACTGGAAACGGGTTTCCTGCCGGAAATGGATGAAGGAACCATTGTAATGGATTATGCAACACCACCCGGAACATCGTTTGAAGAAACCGACAGCGCACTCAATAAAATTGAGAAGGCCGTTATGTCAGTACCGGAAGTAAAAACATATGTAAGGCGTACTGGCACTGAAATGGGCTTTTTTGTTACCGAACCGAACAGAGGCGATTTTCTTATCCAGCTAAAAGATGATAGAAAGAAAACCACCGATGAAGTGATAGACGAGATACGTGATGCCGTGCAGGAAACAGGAGAACCATTATCTTTCCTTGATTTCGGGCAGAGGATTGAAGATATCTTAGGTGACCTGATGGGAGAAACAGAACCTATACAGGTGAAAATATATGGCACTGATCCTGATGTGTTGCATAGCCTTGCTATCAAAGCTGCTGAAGGAATAAAAGAAGTAAAAGGTACAGCGGATGTATTCAATGGTATAACAATTGCAGGGCCATACATTAACATACGACCTGACCTCACCCAGTTAAAGAAGTTCGGCATAGCGGCAGACGATTTTCAGTTTCAGTTACAAACCCAGTTAAATGGTTCGGTGGCAGGTAGTGTATTTGAAAAACAGCAAATGACTAATATACGCCTGTTCCTAGGCAGTTCAGGTTATCACCAGAGCGTAGATGAATTGAAAAAGACTAATATTTTCTTTCCTGACGGAAGGTTACAACCCATAACACATCTGGCTACAATTACGCCGACAGAAGGGGTTGCTGAAATAAACCGCGAGAATTTACAACCAGTGGTAATGATCACCAGCCGTCTTGCAAACCGTGATCTGGGTAGCACTATGAATGATGTTAAGAAAGTGGTCCAAAAGATTGCTTTACCTCAAGGCTATCATGTGGAATATGGCGGAGCGTATGAGGAACAACAAAAATCGTTTCATGAACTGATGACCATACTCGTTACATCATGTTTGCTTGTATTTGGCATAATCCTCTTTCTTTTCCGCGATTTCAGGCCCGCAATTATTGTGTTATTTATAGCTGTGTTAGGCGTTACCGGAAGTTGCCTTGCATTATTCCTTACAGGTACTCCGCTTAATGTAGGAAGTTATACAGGCCTTATTATGATAGTGGGTATAATTGGTGAGAACGCAATTTTTACATTCCAGCAATTTGAGGAAAACCATTTAACTACCGGTACAAACGAGGCTCTTGTGTTTGCAATATCTACTCGTTTGCGACCCAAATTAATGACTGCAATTAGTGCTATTATAGCATTAATGCCGCTTGCATTAGGCATAGGTGCAGGAACTTCTTTACATAAGCCACTTGCTATTGCAGTTATAGGCGGACTAATAACCGCTTTGCCATTATTACTTATTGTATATCCTGCGCTATTGGCAATTGCATATAGAAAAGAATAAGGTTTATATTTCTCTGAACTTTATTTCAAAGTTGAAGGATTGTTGTTAAGGCTTAATACCCTCTTTAGCGTCCCTTCCTGTCTGAGGATCGAGCCACTTATATTCAAGAGAATAGTTTGGATGTCTGCCATCGTATCCCTCACACTCAAACAGCACAGTTATTTCACTATTTTTTTCAATAGAATAGGTTAGTGTAACATTACGTTTTCCCTGTGCTAAAGTTGGTATTTTACCTGACTGATAAAATTTACGATCCTTATTATTTTCTGAAGATTCCGAAATGCTAATGATCGGGCCAATTAAGATTGTATTCAATTTCCATGAGAACCTATGTATATACAGGTACATCGTTTTATTATTCGGATTTGAAAATGAAAACATCTTGTTGAAGGTTCCTTCCTTTACTTCAAGTGAGCTTCCTTTAATGCTGAATTTTTTCCGTTTAAACAAAACATTCAGGATAGGATCATTTGATTGAGCTCTTGGGGTTTTATTTTCTCTTCTTGTTTCTGGAAAAGTTTTTCTATTCTTCATTGGTAGCTAAGTTTAAATGGTCAGTTCTTACATGAACAAGCCGGAGAGAAGTAAATAGTGGTAGTAGGCAAATATCCTTTTAGGTTATCCTGACCTTCCTGGTTAATAAGAATATCGCGCAGGTCAAACTGCTTTAGATTAACTAGCTTGCTTAATGTAGTGGGGAAATAAGCTATATCATCGCCCCACATGTCAAGGTACCGTAATTCGGTTAAACCGCCAATAGCATCGGGTATAGCATTTAAAGGGTCCCTGTTCATTACAAACCATTTCAGGTTTTCTATACTCCCTATTTCAGGTGGCAGGGTTTCAATTTCGTTATGTGAAAGAATAAGCATTTGCAAAGAAGGCAGATCGCCTATCCAGGCCGGTATAGTGGTAATTTTATTCTTGCTCAGGTCAAGGCACTGAATATTTTTGAATTGCTTTATTTCTTCAGGAAATGTGGTGAGTTTTTTCTTGGTAAGTACAAGTTTTATAACCTTATCAGAGTTAGCTTTTGCCATAGCAATATCGGTATAGCCCTTCATGGTATCAAGACTAAGAGAATCAAGTAAAGGAGATTGGGGAAAACCTAACCTGGAAGCCAGGCATAATAACAAAATTGCAACCCTTTTCATGAGTGCAATTTACACTTTTTCCTCGAAAACGCCCATAGCACAGAACTTGTTAATGCGTTTCTGTACAAGTTTATCAGGCTCTATTTTACTAAGTTTTTCCAGTTGCTTTACGATCTCATCCTTCACATACTGGAATGCTTCTTTAGGGTCAACATGGGCTCCGCCTAGTGGTTCTTTAATAATACCATCAATAAGTTTGTTGGCAAGCATATCATCTGCGGTAAGCTTCAATGCCTCTGCTGCCTTTTCTTTAAAATCCCAGCTCCTCCATAATATAGATGAACATGATTCAGGAGAAATAACTGAATACCAGGTGTTCTCTAACATCAATACTTTATCTCCAATGCCAATTCCTAATGCACCTCCGGATGCTCCTTCGCCTATAATAATACATATTACAGGTACTTTCAGGCGCATCATTTCAAATATATTACGGGCTATTGCTTCCGCTTGTCCGCGTTCTTCAGCTTCAAGTCCCGGGTATGCACCGGGAGTATCTATCAGGCAAACAATGGGCATATTGAATTTTTCTGCCAGTTTAAATAAACGTAAAGCTTTACGGTAGCCTTCAGGGTTTGGCATGCCAAAGTTGCGGTATTGACGTATTTTGGTAGTACTTCCCTTTTGCTGGCCTACAAACATTATACTATCAGTACCTATCTTGCCGATTCCGCCTACCATTGCTTTATCATCGTTCACGCCACGGTCGCCATGCAATTCAAAAAAATTGCCATCGGTAATATGTTGAATATAGTCCAGGGTATAAGGCCTGTCAGGGTGGCGAGAAAGCTGCACACGCTGCCATGGAGTAAGTTTCTCCGATATCTTTTTACGGGTAACCTTTATCTTATCTTCCAGTTCCTTTACTGAAGCTGAAATGTCAACCTTGCTCTTTTCCTTAACTTGTTTCAGGGCCTCAAGTTGCTCTATAAGTTCTTCTACCGGTTTTTCAAATTCAAGAAAGTTCATCTACATGCTTTTTTGGGACTGCGAATTTATGAAAAACTAATTGGGGAGATATTAAATAGAAGTAACTTGCTGTTAAGCAATAAGTTATATATTTAATTTTGGCAATGATATACTAATTTACACCAAAAGTTATTAACAAGTGTAATTTACGTCTATTTTATACTTATATTTGTGTTATCAAATTCAAACAAT
>OLMA01000408.1_pt1 | contig 28970 bp, 27 predicted proteins | sample 1604671 | NCBI WGS metagenome assembly OLMA01 (sample SAMEA104055725, study PRJEB20765) | soil metagenome | biome: Arctic tundra; feature: Polygonal ground; material: soil | place: USA | collected 2011-09 | depth 0-0.5 m | reverse complement strand
CATGTTCGCCCACCAAGATGAACTAATGAAGAAGCATGGCTGGATGATACATTACGTTACGCCCGATGAAGAATATCCTTACGGGGCCAATATACATACCCACGGCTTCCGAGAGAAGTATGGCCATCCCGATATACAGATTTGTGCACCGCTGAGCCCAGATGCGGTGCAGGATATCTTAAACACGGTTGCAGAAAGAATAAAGGCCGGTGAAAAATTCAGGGCCGACCGCAAGTATTATAAGATTATAGAAAGGTTTCCCGTGTTGATACGCACCGCAAAGGAGGGCGGCAGGTTAGTGCTGCGCATGGTATTCCCCGATAAAAACGGAAGTTTCGATTCTGAATTTTCTAAAGCACAAACTTCTGATATAACCTAACCAACCTACCTATGGCAAGAAAAAATAGTAAAGAAGAGAAGTTAAAGAAATTCGACGGGCGAACAGATGAACTGGACCCTCGATACATCTTCAATCTCACCTTCACCCAGCTTTTGGTAGAGGCACTCAGTGGAGAGTTCGACCTGAAATACCTTGCCAGCAGACAGCTCGCCAATCGCGGACTGGATAAGGAAGGCAAATGGATTGGCTTTGATAGGGCGAAAGAAGTACACGGAATACACTAACAAGACCTTTAAAATAATTTAAGAATGATTTTATTCGAGATGGCTAATATTATCCAGGAAGATAGTGGCTTACCCATGATTATTTATATTTCTCCCAAAAGTGTAGGCCTTAGCCCGAGGGTTAGAGTTCAGAAAGATTACTCGAGTAATATTTCCACCGATTTATTTTCAATCACAATAGAAAATCGACCCAAAGTTATCGGTGATACAGGCGAGATTAAAAAATCCGATATAAAACTTGTAAAAGATTGGGTAAAAATAAATACGAAGCTTTTAACGGATTATTGGACAGGAAAAGAACATAGCACAAGAAAAGTTCTTAACGAGTTAATTAAACTATCAAATATGGATGCTAAGAAAAGAAAACAAGCCGATAGGAAGCTCGTTGAGGAAAGACTGATGGATGCCAGCTTTGTCATCACCTCTGTCAGCAGGGAGGACCTAATCAGGGAAGAAATAGGCTTTACAAGGGAGCAGGCGCTGGCTGTTACTGACGAACAAATGAGGAAGATAGCAAGCAAGTTGGCAGATGATTATGTCAACCAGTTGTTCTGGTCATCCCTTAAAGTTATAGCTGAATCTGTAACAAGCGAAGAATAAAACGACTATGTGTAAACTTAATAGCAGCATGCACCGCAAGTTCACGTGGGCGGAAATTCAGTCCTGGCCGGAAATTCATCCCGTACATGAATTGGGGGTATTACAGTGGCTGCTGACAGATTTAGAAAAAGTTCAGGACTTTGAAACGTGTATTATAGTAAAACGCAGGATGGATTTTTTAAGGAGTGAGAATAACTTACAATAGTAAATGAAACCTAATTGTAATGCAGGTGAAATACATTCCCCCCATCAGGCGGGATATAATTCGATTTAATCTCCTCTAAAAGAAGGGCCTTAATTTCATTATAGTCAGAAGTAAATATCCTGGTCTTCGTGAAGTCCACTATGTAGGATGAATTCAGTTTATCAAAATCCTTACCCTTGTTGAGGTAGAAATGGCTTTTACCATCTATAAAATGGAACAGGCTGTAATCCACCAGGCCTAAAGAGTGGCGTAGGCTTTTTGCAACGAGCTTACATTCTATTTCATCACTCGGGTTAAAGTCCAGAATACTTTCGTGCACTTTAATACTATTCAGGGAGACCGCGAGTGTGAGAATTTTTGTTTTCATCTTATAATACTAAAGTAATCGAGTGAACTATTATTTCCAAATATATTATAACTTTTTTATGGAAGTTATACCGCTTATTTTTCCCTCAATGATTTTGCCATCTTTCCCTGATGAACCTTCTACATCCAGGATGAACAACGGATGGTGCAGTACAATAACTGAAGTCTTGAATACCTCGCCAGGCTTAAGCCTGCTGTTCTTTGCAGTTATCACTTTGAATTGGTACTTCCCAATGTATTCGATTACCAATTCCGTATCCGGCCTATATGCCAGTTCAAACTTCTGACCTTTCTTTAACCCATTAGGTTTCAGTTCCTTGATTTCTTTAGTAGCTTCGGTCTTGTTGTTTAATGACAAGAGAAGTTCGTCCCAGGTGCCATAGTCGAGATAAGCAGCAAGAATATCAAGTGTGTACGTGCGGGGTTGCTTTTTGCTCTTTACGAGGCCAAACAACCTTTGTAAGGTTGAACTGCTTATGCTACACTTGCAGTGAGCGAGTATTTTAACGGCCAGGGCTTCGCAGTCACGCGAGTAACGGATACGCTGTCCGGCCTTCTCTTCTATTTTCTGTTTAATTACTTGGGATAGCATGCCTCAAAATTAAATGCAAAACAGACACTTTGCTTGAAGGAAAAAAATAAAAAATAGATAAAATAGAATGGGAAGAACAAAAAGAAAATATAGGTACTCAAAAGAAAAATATGCTTCTTGGAAGTGCCGTTAATATTGAGGAATATTGTGTGTTATAATTTAGACCAAGATTTTTTCCTCTCGGTATCTCGGTGTAATTTCACAGTAAATAATAAAACATAATATGAAAATAAAATGTATGTTCATCCTGCTGATGCTCTCTTTAGCTTCAATAGGCAAATCACAAATTGTACTAATTAACGGGGATACGGTTATGGGAGCCATAGTACCTACAAACAATATTCAGATTGTACATTATTGTAGCAATATCAAAATAAAGACTATCCCGAGCGGAGATACATTAGGAATAGCATATAATGGCGCGGCTGCCACAAGCACCTACGATACTATCGCATGGAACACTTATGTTCCTGTTGGAAACAGTATTGACACAGTAATGATGAATATCTGCTATAACTGGTCGCATTCATCGGGTGGTTGGAGCGGAACTACTTACACAGGGAATTCAGCTATCTACTTCTACAAAGATGTGCCAACTTCCAAAATATGTTGGGTTACTGCGGATTCAAATTTCGCTCATAATGTTATCATCTGGGATACGGCTGGATTCAAAGCAGAAGGTGTTGACAGCGTAAGAATTTTCTATTATGTTACCTCAACCAACAGGAAATTGCTGGCCACTACTTCAAGGAACTCCACTTATTATGTTGATTCGGTGAATAACCCTAACAATAATTCGTTTAAATATCTGCTGGCAGGAGTAAATAGTTGCGGTAATGAGGATACCAACAGCGCTTGGCATACCACAGCTTGGGTGCAGCAAAGTAGCTCTGCCTTTACAGTAATAGCTCCATACACTGTTAAGGGAACCCCCGCGCCTGTATCATATTACATATTGTATAGAGATACATTAGGTAATGGTAGGAATTGGGATTCCATTTATGAATCACCTGGAACAATACTTAATGACCCAAATTATGGAAAGTACCCTAATGCTAAATATTACGTGGCTGCGGTATTGAATATCGCGGGGTGCTCAACACCTGGCATAGTTGGCAACCTAAAATCATCTAATATCAATAAATCCAGAAGCAACATGCTCAACAATATTATTTCAGGTATGCCTTCCGGTTACAATGAAAGCAACTTTAGTGTATATCCTAATCCAAACCAAGGAGTATTTTGCATCGCATTAAATGGTGCAAGTATGAAAGGCATTGTAAAAGTTTATAGCACGATAGGCCAAGAAATATTCTCTGCTCAAATTAAAGGCGGTAATAATAATATCAACATCACAGGTCAGCCGTCAGGCATTTACTTATATCGTATTATAAGCGGTGATGGGCAGAACCTTGGTAGCGGCAAGTTTGTTATTCAATAATATCATAATTAATTGAAATGGCTCTCTCTTTTTATTTTAGTACAACCATTAAGTAGTTACTCAGCCGTCTCAAACTCAATCGGCCTCAGCAAGTCGAACAGTCCCCTTATGTAATCAATAAACTTACCGAAGAAGTAATTCTTCATCTTATCACTAACGGCCTTCATCTGGGGAGAATCGGGTGAGCAATTGCCTGTGCCTGATAATGCACGCCCATCAGGAAGGAACAAGTGCCAGATGCCGTTCTGGGAAACCGTAAGTCTGGTTGTGCCTTTCAATTCAAACATAACACATTGTTCCACTGTATTTATTCCGTACCTATTAAAACAGTCGCGCACCCATTCGTAAGTAGTATCATCCCTGTTTACATCGTTGTAAAGTTCTTGCCGGTAGCCATTTACAAAGTACGGGTTTCCCACGCCCATGACAAAAATACCATTGGTGAGTTGAAGGCTCCATAATTCCTTCTGTAAACTGTAGAACTGTAATTGATTGCCAGCCTTGTCTTCCAACATCGTGTGGCCCTGGGTTCTATCACAACTCATTGTGTATACAGGTTCTCCAAATCGCCAGTAAAGAATATCTTTATAATCAGTAAACTCATTCATTGGGATGGGTTTTATTTTTCCTGATTTATATATCCTAACGATTATAAGATGACTTACATAAAAACTGCGTAAGTTAACTTGTACCCATCTGGGTGTAAGTGATACTTACTTAATCGGTACCTAAAAGTACCCCTGTCTTTTTGAAAACAACTGGTAATCAAGACTAAATACGTTTGGGCAAATTTGCCTAAAACCTGAGGGAAGATTCTGGGCTACACGCTGATTCACTTTAGCAAGTCCTTAAGCCATCAGTATTTCATAGGGTATGCCCAGTCCGTCATGCAGTGATTTGATAACGTGTTTGGACAGCTCGCGCTTCCCAGATAGAAAGGCAGAAACAAGGCTCTTGTTACCACCGAAGTAGCCTACCAGGTCCTTCTGGCTCATTCCCTTTTCCGTCATGATGTATTTTATAGCTTCCACTGCATCGGGTGCCTCGATGGGATAGTGAACATCCTCATAAGCCTCCACCAGGGTGGAAAGTATGTCCAGTTCATCGAATGCAGGCGTTTTTTCTTTAGGGTCAAGTGCAATAAGTTCGTCTATTCTCCTGAGGGCTTTCCTGTAATCTTTTTCTGTATGAATCGGTTTTATGGTCATAGCGTATTTCTTAAATTGTTTTTACATCTATCTTATCGTACTGTTTATGCGTGCCCACAAAGCGGATGAACACCTTCTGGATTTTAAATACCACATAAACCACGAGCCTGTAATCATTCCCCTTGATGTTAAACACCACTCTGTTCTCTCCAATGATGCTGGCGCTTCCAAACACCTTCTTAATATCATGCGTATTTTTCCAAACCTGCTTCTCCACTATCTTATGCCACGTCTTCAGAGGGACCTCGGCATCGCTGTGCTTTTCCCAGAATTCCCTTAAGGTGCTTTTTGCGATTATTCTCATAAACCATACAAAGATACGAATATAAGATGAATAGTTTACAAAACGTGAACTTATTTTAAATTTCTGCCCATTTTAGTCTCGTTTTACTCTCACATGTAGGTGTCGGAATGCCTTATAAACAGGGTGTTTTACGTAAGGCACTGGTTTGCAATCCCTTTATTTTCCAGCATTTCCGCCAAAGGGAACCCCGGAACTGCTTTCTTCGCATTGTGTCCTTCAGTTAGCCTATTTAAGGGGCTTTCAAAGGGTTTAGTGTATCTATTAATAACCTAAAAAACAAATGGAAATGAAAAAATCAGAAGTTAAAGGTGCCGTTCAGGAATTCATTAAAGTAAATCCTGGTGTGAATTTAGAAGCCATTAAGAATGGAACCGATGCAAGTGATATTGATGCAAGAGCAGCAATCAAAGCCCTGTTAAAGGAGAATGTAATAGTTGGTGATGAAACCACTGGCGTTTACAGCCTGCAAAGCAAAAACCAGGAAATAATTGATGCCGCAGAAGGAAAGCCAAACGGCAAGAAGAAAGAAGATGAAGATTTGGGACCCAAGACATTTACCGGCAGGGATAATAGTAAGTACCGCTTCAGAGAGTTGCACAACCTCCCTAAAGGTCGCCTTGTACTTGCATTGGTAAGGGCGTATGTAGAGAAAAAACCAAACGTATCCTTAAGCCAGTTACAGGAAATCTTTAAGAGCAAGGATATACAACCCCGCTTCGGTGTTGTTGAAGATGTGAAGAAGGCCAAAGCATTCAGCAAGAACAATGTGGACAGATTCTTCCTGAAAAATGAAGACCTCATCAAACTCGCTAATGGTAGTAAGGTGGCAGTGTGTACACAGTGGACAAGTGAGAGTATTGCAAAAATCCTGAAGCTCGCTTCTCCACAGCCCTTAGGGTTTCGTGTAAAAGTTGAAGAGGCTGCTGAATAGTAGCCATGATGTGGAGATGGGGGAGCGTGTTTTATGCTTCCCCTTTTCTTTTGTAAAGATTGCAATTACTAACCTTCATCATACAAATAGAACATGGCAAAGGATTTTAGTAAGTATATTAAGAAGGGGCTGCTAAGTACTACCGATATTGAATTCCTTGCTACAATAGACCCATCCAGGACGCAGAAGTACCTTCACTTCATTATAAAGGCATACCTGGCGGGCGCAAATCTCGATAGATTGCGTTCGCGGATTTCTGAGTACGATACTTTGTTAATCGGAAATCAGTTAGACCGGAAGGATATAAACTCTTTCAAAACATTTGACCAGCTCGATGATTATGTGGAGCAGCATAATAATATTAAGAGTGGAAAGGAACAAAAGCGCGATGCAAAGAAACAAGCTGAAATTATCTTAGATAATGAAGACCTGTTCATTGTATGTCCGAAGAGCCATGCAGCAAGCCAATTGTTCGGCGCTGGAAGCCGTTGGTGTATTACAATGGCGGCATCTGCACATTGGTGCAGGTACTATCTTGAGCACCTTGTAACCTTTTATTTCATTCAGGTTCGCTCAGATGCCATTAAAAGCCGATTAGAGGAAGACTTATGGAAACTTGCTGTTGTTGTTTTCCGTGATGGGCGCATTGAAGTATATGATGCGGCTGACAAAAATGTTGCAGGAATAAATATCCGTTTGCAGAAGTTCATACCACCTGATGAATTGTTTTATGAGCTGGGTGTGGATGCAAATCTTTTTATTCCGCGCGGCATGGACGAAAGAATGGCAGATGTATTAGCCTTCATGCAAAGTATGCCTGAACTTGATTTATCCAGAGCCAATATAACAAAGGTACCGGAAGAGATTGGAGACATGGTGTATCTGGAAGGGCTAACACTATCGGAGAATAAAATTGAATCATTGCCTGAAACCATCGGCCTGCTGGGTAACCTTAAGAGCCTCTACCTATTTCATAACCGACTTAGCTCATTACCTGAATCACTATATGAGATGAAGCAATTGCAATGGTTGGGGTTAACCGGCAACATGTTTAGCAGAAAGGTACTTAAAGAGTTGCGAGAGGCCCTGCCATACACACGGATATATTGGGAGAAACGTGAAGCAGCATAATAATGAAAACTATCAACATATCTGGCTGCCGGTATACTTATGATGATGGGATATACCTGGTAGTTATCCTGTCATTTCTGAATAAGCCCTATAAAGAAGGCCATTATTATAGTAATGGCTTATTCCATAAGTCAATTGCATGCGCTAAAAAGTTATTGCTGCACTGCCGCCTGGAAATGGGCTTCATAATACAGAAGGTGTGCCCTGGCATCGTCTACCACGATAAGCAAGATATGCCTTATAAAGAGAGTGGCCTATACGACGGCGACCGCGTTATTTATACAGTAGGTGGCCGACAATTCAACCATATATGTTATTCTGGTTATATCAGGACAATAGAAGGGGAGATAAATCTGATGCTGGAATTCGGTACACAAAATGTGCAGGCTCTGATGGAACTGCTGGTAAGAAAAAATCTTGCAGAGAAGCTACATTTAATAAAGATGACCGAAGGGATACCCAGATGTCATTATCCTTTGGTGCATACTGACACTCAACACGATTTTGAAGAAAATGAATACTGGCAAAGCAGGAAGATAATAGAGCCGGTAAACATGCCGAGGTACTACAATAACTAATAACAATATCACATGAGTATAAGAGGGCAAATAGAAACAGCCAGGAGGATGTTTACCCTTCCAAAAGACTGGAAGGCCAAGGGTAACATGGAGTTTGACGAGCTATTGTTCTTAGCTACGACCCACAAGGAATTGGCCGAAATGGAAATATGCACCAGATTCAATTACTGGTACAGGGAATATTGCCAATTAAGGATAGTAATAACATATATGGCTGCTATATTATTCGCCCTGATAATTACGTGCTATTTAGAACGGTACAATATAACCATCCTTTCTACCGCTATCGTGCTTGCGATTGTGTTCGTTACCTGTATGTATTTAATTCAGCGGAGGGCAAGGGCCATAGATGACAAATTATTGCACTGCTATTATTGGATAATTGCGGAAGTGTTAAGACCGAATAAATATGTTGCGCATGAGCATAAGATAATAGAAGATGTTTTTGTAAAAAACTTACCGGCACTTGAAGTAGAAGAACGAAAAGCGGATAAGAAGTTTAAAAGGTTTTTACACAACTTCGGGTACACGGTAGAAACAATAAGTAACTGAGTGTAATGAAGAAAGGAGATTGCTTTAAAGCCAATTACGATGCTCTGCTTACTAAGCCATTTAACAAAGGTTGGTTTTTATGCCATGGTATAGTAACCGGTACTGCCGGTCCGGTAAAGGATTTGCAATATGTTCATGCCTGGCTGGAATATCAGGAGTTTGTTTATGATTACAGTAATGGTGCAAAACTTATTATGCCAAAGGCACTCTATTATATGATGGGCAAAATAGATAATGTAGTAAGATACAACAGCCGGCAAGCGCTTATACTTGGCGTTCGGTATAAGACCTACGGTTGCTGGGATGAAATGTTCAATGCGTTTCCTTGACCTGATTAGTTTGTTGTATTAAGGCTCGTCAGTACTTTCGCCTTTCACCAAATCGTTTGCCAAGATATAATCAATCACTTCTTTTCCATCTAAATCCATTGCTCTCATTAGGTCACCAAGTGCGCTTAGTATATGCTCATTGCCAAGCCTGGCATTATTTCTTGTTGAAGTAAGTTTCGCGCTTTTACTTACGAGTTGTGGTTCTGATGCCTGCTTTGCGTATTCCCGGTAGAGGGATGGCGGAAGCGGTAGAGTGATTCTCTGTTGCCAATCTTTTTCTGCTTTATCTTCCTCTGCTTCATTAGCAGACCTAAACGAATCGAACCTCGGTATTTTATACATGGACGGTGTTTTCATTTATATATCTGTCCAGTTTTAAGTACTTATCTGAACATATACTGGAAATATGTCCATCTAAGTATAAATGGGAACGCCCGCCGTTGGGGTATTATGAAGGCGAGCAGGCGACTTTTGCGCCCTGGAATGACAGGAGAATTCACTAACCATTTTAGCATAGTTATACTTTACACTTAAGTATAACTTCATTACTTATGGTTACCAGCTAATTATAAAAATGACTGTTTTTTTAGTTATAGTTTCCGCAATAGGAGCCATAACTATAACTATCCTCTCATTCCTATCGGCTATACTCGCTTGCAATAAACCCAATAATATGAAAAACAGGAAAACAACAACTTCTGGATTAGATTGGAATGTCATGCTCGGGCTCAGCATGAGGTTATTTCAGGATAATCTTTACCGTGAATATCTATTAGTAATTATCGGTTGCCACTTTGGCCTGAGAATTTCTGACTTGCTTAAAATAAAATACTCTGATATTATCGGTAAAACAGAATTGATGCTTACTGAACATAAAACCGGTAAGCAGAGAAAGATAACCATCAATCCAAAAGTTAATGAGGCTGTTAAAGTTGTGGCTGAGCGGCTCACAATGGACGGTAAATTTGTAAATGAAGATTACATCTTTGCCAATCGTTGGGGAGGCATAATGTCTATCACCTTCGCAAACCGTCGGTTGAGTTACATTTTTTCAAGATACCAGGTGAAAGTGCAAAACCCAAGCAGCCATACACTCAGGAAAACCTTTGGCAAAAGGGTATACGAGGGCAATAACAAATCAGAAGCGGCATTACTGTACCTTTCAGAAATCTTTAACCACAGTTCGCTCGGTCAAACAAAAAAATACATAGGTATTACAGAGCAACAGATTGCAGATGTTTACATGAATCTATAGGCGAGTCAAACAATTTCTTCTGAAGATTCCTAAAAACCGTATTTTCATACTATTTTCTTGGCCATGACAAATGAAATAAAAGAACAGTCGATTTTTACTCTCTCGCAGGTAGCTAATAGCATTAAAAAAACACTTGCTGATAGATACAAGGGCCAATACTGGATTAAGGCTGAGATGAATAAACTGAACTTCTATAGCCACTCAGGGCATTGCTACCCCGAGTTGGTTGAAAAGAAGGACGAGAAAATTGTTGCCCAGTTAAAAGCCAATCTTTGGAGAACAGAATACAATTTAATCAATACAAAGTTTCTCAATGTTCTTAAAGAACCTCTAAAGGATGGCATAAAAATTCTTTTCCTTGCAGAAATCTCCTTTGAACCAGTTCACGGTCTGGCGTTAAGAATAATTGATATTGACCCAAGTTACACTTTGGGAGACTTAGAAAAGGAAAAGACTGAGACTATTGAGAAGATGAAAGCTGAGGGAATTTTCGATGCCAATAAGAGGCTTCAAATGCCATTATTGCCGCAACGTATAGCCGTTATTTCGGTTGAGACAAGTAAGGGCTTTGTTGATTTTAAGAGCGTAATTGAATCCAATCAATGGAAGTATAAATTCTTCTATCTTTTATTCCCATCATTGCTCCAGGGTGATAAAGCTATAGATACAATTATACATCAGTTAGATAGGATAAAGCAGGTGAAGGCCCATTTTGATGTGGTGGCAATTATTCGTGGTGGAGGGGGAGATGTTGGATTATCATGCTACAATAATTACAGACTTGCAAAGGAGATTGCATTGTTCCCAATCCCGGTAATAACAGGAATTGGACATGCCACCAATGAAACGGTTGTAGAGATGATTTCTAATACAAATGCAATAACTCCTACGAAGATTGCTGAGTACTTGCTTCAAAAATACCATGACTTTGCTTTCCCTGTGGAAAAGGCGCAGGAAACCATTATTACCCACGCTTTGGCTTTAGTTCATGTACAAAAAGCGAGTTTTAGTGGAACAGTAAAGTTTTTTCGCTCGGTTACCCAAAATGTATTGTTGGATAATTCAAATTCAATTAAAGGGCACGCTCGAACCTTGATTCAACAAGCCCGATTTAGATTCCGAAATGAAAGACAACAAGTAGGTGATTTTGGCGACGATATAAAGAGGAGTACATTGACGTTCTGTAATAATGCTAAAGTTATGATAGGGCAGCTTGTTGCAGGTATGAGGAAGGATATAGGTTCTGGCCTCAAGTCTTTGAACCAAATGATAAATCAGGTGGAAATAAATGTGAATAACATGAGTCCAGCGAACGTCCTAAAGCGCGGCTACAGTATAACATATCTCAATGGTAAATCAGTGAAAGGTTTTGGCGAAGTAAAGCATGGCGACGAAATTAAGACTACTCTTTTTGAAGGCACTATAAAAAGCACAGTAAAATCATCACAAAAAACAGAAGAACATGAGTGAAGAATTAAATTATACCGATGCTTATAATGAGCTACAAGAGATTGTTGGTGAAATTGAAAATGGCAATATTTCAGTCGATGAACTTTCTGAGAAAGTGAAAAGAGCTGCACTATTGATTAAAATATGCAAGACTAAGCTCACGAAGACCGAGGAGGATGTAAACACGATTTTAAAAGAGCTCGAAAGTGCGGCGCCAGAGGAGACGGGCGAATAAAATTATCAGGCCACCCTATTTTTTTTCCTCACCAGGATAGGGATAGCCCTGAAGCAACTTCTCTAAGTCTATATCTTTTAAATAGTGGTTAAGGTCCTTCGGGTCGCCTATCGGCTCAACCTTCTCAATCTTGTTAGTGGCTATAAAGTACCAAACCTCAACATAGAGGCCCTTCAGAACGTATAGGACGACTTTGTGACCATAATATTCACGTGCGCCAATGAACTCACCTTCGGCCCATACTGTGTTGGCCCGGTCGTTGATATTTAGTTGTGTAAATTCATTAATTGTCACTAAGATGTAAATCAGCAAATATCCTTACAGTTTTCGTCTTCCACACTTACTTTGCACCTTGTTTTAGAACATATTGCAAACCTATTACCCCCAAAGACATTTCTTAATAAGTGAGGTTCACTCTTTAGTGCATTCATGTATGGTTTAGTCAGTTTATCAGAAGTAACCCAGGTAATAAAATCTTTAGCCCAGTAGTCATTAGAATGGGACCTGTGTCCTTGCCCTTGTTTTACAATACTCCGCAAATCCTCAGGCAATTCTACTGCATCTTTTCCAAAATAATAAAAGTGTTCAGAGAGCAATACATTTTCACCTTTCACATCTGTCTTGTAATTTCTGGCGTTATGCACCCCTCTCCTTTGCTTGAGCCCTCCGCCTCTTTGAAAGTAAATACAATCTCCCGCCCTTTTTGTTATGTCATCGCTTAATAAATCAGGAATCTTATTTGGAGTTTTCCTTTCACAATATGAATTGTACTCAGCTAATGTCTTAACGCTGGTTACCTCCATGGCATATACAACTTTGTTCGCCAGTCCTTTCCCCGTCGAGCCAGTCCCTACTACCCAGTCACCCACCTGAGCATTCCTTCTGATAACGGGTTTGCAAATGGCCAGGGTACATATTCCCCAATACGGGTTCGGCGCTGCACCATCATCAACCGGTATGCAATAGGAGTATAGTAGTTTCTTTCTCATTTAAATTGGGTTTCCTGCTAATTCATTCACTCTTTTAAACACCAAGGTTAGATTTGCAATTGTGGTGGTATCGAGTTTGGATATAAAATCCTTCTGTTTTTCCTTATCTAAAAAATAAAGAGCAATTATACTATGCTTTACATCACTGGCCGATGTCAAATCTTGTATCCTATTTTGGTCAGCAGTAGACAAGAATCCTTCCAATAAAACATTATCAGTTTTGGTAGAGGTTTGATATTTGAAGAAATTCCCTTCCTGTTCTTTTAGGAAATATTTCACATACTTATCATAGGCTTTCTTACCAGCATCATCGGAATCTAAAAGAACTAAGTATTTATCAGAACTTGCAATCGCTATAGAAATCAAATCCTTTAATTGTGAAGCGCCTGCTCCCGGAATAAATTTTATTGTTTTATCTGTAATATGATTACTATGTTGTTGTACCATGTCAAAAAAATAGAAATCCGTAACTCCTTCGGTAATTACAACCTTTGATACACCAAAAATCAATTTGCTATGTTCAAAAATATGGATGCCGGTATTTAATTGTAGAGCATGATACAAAGGAGCCCATGCCCCTTCAAATTTAGTAACTCCGGTTTCATTAAAGTTTTTCACCTCAACAACTCCGTTTATCTTGTTTACAATCTTTACACCATTGATATTGATTTTATCGGGGTTCAGAAAATATTGTGAATGGGTACAAAATACGATTTTGTTTCTTTCTGAATTTTCCATCAATTGTTCAAGTAATCCCTCCTGCGCCGATGAGTGCAAGAAAGAACCTGGTTCATCAAGCAGAAAAATTGCTCTACTTGGCGTGTCTAAATAATCTGAATTGTATTTTAATTTGAATATGAAATTAAAGAACCACTTAAATCCTTTACTTCTTGATAGCACATTAAATTCCTTTCCTGCTTTTGATTTTGATTTATCAATTACCTTAAATGTGAATTGGTAGATTTTATCTTTTGGTCCCTCTGGTATGTGATTATATTCAAGGGAAATTTCAAGTTTTGAGTTACTGTCATCAGCCGCCAACCCTTGGCCTTTTAATTTCAATTTCTCCCATTTTTCAATTATTTCAGTATTTAAGAGTTGCTCAACCGCTCTACGTATATCATTCTTAGTTTTCGGGCTGTCATTCTCGATGAAATCTTTGAGTGTGTATTGTTGCTCGGTGGCATCATAGAAAATCTGCTCTAAGAGTGCTCTCCACTCCCTTTGTGCGCTTTTACCTGGTTTCCATTTTTCGGTTAAATATCCTTCCGGGAAACCAATCTGTTCTTTGGTATCGGTAAGGTGCACATCATTAAAATATATTATAGGTGGCGTCCTATCAACTATACTTACGGCAAGTTTTTCATTTAATTCTGCGGCTAAGTTAAAACCTTCTACAGAGTATTTTCTTTTATCACTTTCCGTATTGATGCTTCTTGTAACTATAATACTACCATTGCTTTTAAATAAATTTATTAAATCTAATTTCAGCGAATCTGCATGGGAAACACCAATTTCGTCGCAAATGGCATTGATTTCATCTTCGGATTCAAATGTAACTTCTGCTTTAATAATACATATTTCTTGCTTTTTATCAAATTCATACATGTTATTACTGTCGAGATGCTCTCCACCAGATTTTTCGATAATATAATCATCCTTTCTTTTATCAAAACTTAATATTGCTTGCAGTATGGAACTTTTTCCAGATTCGTTCACCCCGATAATTGGAATTAAGTTTCCATTAAGAGTAACAATTGTATCCTTAATTGCCCTGTAATTATTGATTATAAACCGTTTATATTCCATGAAAGTTAATTTTTATAGGGCAAAGGTATGAATTCTAACGACCAACCTAAAATTGTCAGAGCTATGGCCTAATAAAGTGAAAAGGTTAGCCCAGGAACTGCCAAAACATTTTAAATCTGCCAAAACACTGCCAAAACAAAAGTGTCTCGATATGAACCGATGTGAACCGGTATGAAAAGCCTTACTGTCAAAGGTGCAGCGGTGGCTTGATATGAACTGATATGAACCCCAAAGTGAGGTCCCGAGCGGACCTCAAACTGAAATTTTGGATATTTTCAGGATGACTTATAAATGTTGTAAAACCTTTATTAATAAGTATTATGGCATATTAGGGTAATCCTGGAGTAATCCAGAAATCCTTAATAAGTTGCCACACCATTTGCCACACCTATACGATTATTAGTTATATTTGAAGTATAGAAATCAAAGATATGAACGTAACGTTTTTTTTAAGGGACCTGACTAAAGAAAAGGGCAGCTTAACTAGTGGAAATGAACAACCAATATGGGCTTATTTTACTTTTAATGGCAGAAGATTAAGAATATCAACCCAGATTAAGGTATATCTTAAGGACTGGAATGAGAAAAAACAACAAATTCGAGGTACATCTTCTGATGTTGCTAAACAGAACCATAGACTTAGAAGTATAAGTGGTGAGGCAGAATCTATTGCTCAAGAGTATACTCTAAAAAAACTAATATTAACTGAGCAAATACTAAAAGCGAAATTAATACCAGTAATATTCCCTGATAGGGTTAAGGTAAATAGGAAAATAGACCTATATGAGTTCTTAACTGACTTTATTAATGAGAATCCCAAAAATATAAAGGTTGGGAGCATGAAAAGCTATAAACAGCTACAGCCATTATTACTGGAATTTTCAAAACTGCATAGCAAATCAATGTTAGAATTTGATTTAATTAATTCGTCATGGGGTGAGCTTTTTATAAAGTTTCTAAAGGAGAAGAAAAATCACTCCATTAACAATTGTGATAAGCATATTAAAAATGTAAAAGCCTTAATGAGCTATAGTCTTCAAAAGGAACTTCATACTAACTTTAAATTCGAGTATATAGGTAGAGAAAAGGAAGAAACTAAGGAAATCTACCTTAACCGTGAAGAAATTAAAGCAATATATAAGCTTGAAGTAGATGAGAGTTACCAAGTAACTAAGGATTTGTTTGTTCTATCTTGCTTGACTGGCTTACGTATCAGTGATATTCTTGGATTAAAGAAACACAACTGGAAAAATGACTTTTTTAGCATTGAAACTAAGAAGACAGAAGATAAACTTGAAATACCCCTAGAGCCAACAGCTAAAGCTATTGCCCAAAAATATAACGGTGAATTCCCACACGTATATGAAAGTAGGTATAACAAGCAATTGAAAGATATTTCTGAGCAGATACCGTCCCTACAAACCGAAGAAGTTGTTTATTCTACCAAGGGTGGTATTCGCACTCAAGGAACAGCGTATAAATTTGAACTGGTTAAAAGTCATACGGGTAGAAGGTCTTTCGCCACTAATGAATACTTGGCGGGGACTGACCTGTTATTAATTAGAGCTGTGACTGGCCATCGCACAGAAAAAGATTTCTTTAAATACATCAAATTGGACCAGAGAGAAAAAGCCACTTCACTCTTAGAGAAATTTAAGAAGCGGAAAGCTTTCTGAAAAAGAAATGGTTTAATAAACTTAGGTTTCTTGGGACGATAGTTATTACAGGCTTCTATATAGCTTGCTTCACTATACATAAAAAACCTACCGCTTTTAAATCTGATAATATTATAATCCTTCATAACCTTTCTTAAAAAGGTTTTTGAGGTTCTATACTTTGTTAATAGGTCCTTTTCTGATAAATAACCATTTGTGGGTTGGTTAACTAATAAACCATGTTTCTTTAATAGGTCGATTATAACGACCTCAATCTCGTTTTTAATACTTGTGAGCATTTCAGTGCGGATGCTCTCTAATAAGGCGTCTAAAATAGCAGTAGAGGTATTCTTCATGTTATTTATGATTGATTCGAAAGAAACTCGAATCAGTCATCGATAAACACAAATTTTCCATACCTGTTTATAACAGAGTTTTTATTCATTATCAACTTTTAGCTTATTTAAAGGGTATAGTCACAAAGATACACCAATTTTTTGAAAATGCAAATTTTAAAGCGACTATTTTGGCCAGGAATCAAATCTATTTTCCCTATATCAAGCCAAGTAGAAGAGCATAAATGACATTATTTGAGTCAAGCTCTATTGAAAAATCGGTAAAACTTTATTTAGATGCTCTTTGGTTTAATAGTAAATTGGTCCCGTTAATTTAAATAGGGAGATAATGTCCACGAATTTTTTTACAAACCAAGGCGAAAATACTCTTTATAAGAAGTTTGTAGGGGTGTTTGAGCACATGCAAAATATTGAATATTTCAAATCAGTTATAGGTTACTTCAGAGCATCTGGATATTTTGCAATTCGTGAACATTTCCCTAATGAAATGAAGGTTAGAATTATTGCTGGTATTAATGTTGACCCGTTTATAGCATTAGCGCAAAAGCAAGGACTACTCTTCAATATGAATTCAAAGGATACTAAAGAAGCTTTCTTTGAATCAATCCAAGAAGACATTATTAATGCAAAGTACGGCAAGCATATTGAGGAAGGGATTCTTCAATTAATAGAAGATATTGGGAAAGGCAGAATAGAAATAAGAGCACATAACTCGAAGAAACTACATTCGAAATTTTACATTTTCCTATCTCCAAATTTCAATGAACATAATCCCAATGGAATGGTAATTATGGGCTCTTCCAATCTATCAGCCCAAGGTTTGGGGCTAGAGGAAGTGGAGCATAATTATGAAATGAATATTCAGCTAAACGATTATCAAAATGTGAAATTTGCGGATGATGAGTTTGAAAAACTATGGAAAGAAAGCACATCAATACTGCCAGTTGATGCTCCTTCTTTAATAAAGAAGACTTACCTAGAAACAAACCCTACTCCATTTGAAATATATGTGAAATTTTTAATCGAGTTTTTCGGTAAGAATATTGAATATGACCCAGAAAGTATGAACGACATACCTCTGAAGAAATTCAAAAAACTCAGCTATCAAATTGATGCAGTTAATCAGGGTTATGAATTGTTATTGAAGTATAATGGTTTTTTTCTGGCGGATGTAGTTGGTACTGGAAAGACTGTCATGGCAGCATTACTTGCAAAGAAATTCATTATAAATAATGGTCCTAAAACCAAAGTACTTGTTGTTTATCCACCAACAATAGAAAAAAACTGGAAAAGCACTTTTAAAGAGTTCAGAATAGAAGAGAAATGTCATTTTATTTCCAGTGGCAGTCTAAATAAAATTGTAGAAGGAGACCACAACTATGATGAAAAGGAACGCTATGACCTTATATTGGTTGATGAAGCGCATAAATTCAGGAATCATACAAGCCAACAATTTCAAAACCTTCAAGTCATATGCAAATCTGGTAGAGAGAATATTGGAGGTATTGAAGGGTATGATAAAAAAGTCGTTCTCATTTCTGCTACCCCTTTAAATAATAAGCCAGAAGATATATACTATCTAATATCATTATTTCAAGACATTAGAAACAGTAACTTGAGTGAACCTAATTTGCAGAAGTATTTCTACCCACATATAATACGTTATAAAACCCTAATTCAACAAACCCCGATAGATTTGCAAGGGGTACAATCAATATTCAACGACATCCGTGACAAAGTAATTAAGGATATAACTATCAGGAGAACAAGAACTGATTTAGAGAAAAATGAACGTTACGCCAAGGACCTGATAAATCAAGGAATTACATTCCCAAAAGTGGCGGAGCCATTCGCTAATGAATATCAATTACCCCATGATTTAGCTGAATTATTTATGGATACGGCAAATCACATTATTGATAAAAACAAAATAGACTTTTTCAGGTATCAAGCTATTGCCTATCTAACAGATGAGGCTAACAATGGTATTTATCAGAATGCACAAACTATTTCCCGTTCTCTTGCATTCATTATGCAAACTCAATTGATAAAACGATTGGAAAGCAGTTTTTATGCTTTTAAAAAGTCTCTGAATAAAATCACTACCTCTACAAAGCAAATGATAGAAATGTATGAAAGAGGTAATGTTTTTATCGCTCCTGACTTGGATATATCAGATTATTTAAATCAAGGAGAAACTGATGACGAAATTGAGATAAGAATTCTTGAAATCGATGACGAAAAGCCAAAAAACAAAAAATTTAAGCAAACTGATTTTAAAAAGGGATTTATAGAAGGACTGAAAAAAGACTATGAGAGTCTATTTCAATTAAATGAAAGATGGAAAGCAGTAGAGCCCCATAATGACCCTAAATGGAATGTATTTATAAGCTTACTTAAAACTGAGTATTTCAATTCCGATAAAAATGAACTGGGTAAATTGGTAATATTTACGGAGTCTGCCGATACTCTGAATTACTTAACTGAGAGATTAAAAAGTGAAACTTCATATAGGGTTTTAAGCATTACTTCTGCCAATAGGAACAAGGAATTTGAGACTATTCGTTCTAACTTTGATGCCAATTATGAAGGCCATTTCAAAAATGACTACGATATTATTCTTACTACAGATGTACTTGCAGAAGGCATAAACCTACATAGAGCTAATGTCATTTTGAATTATGATACACCCTGGAATCCAACAAGGTTGATTCAACGCCTTGGTCGTATTAACCGCATCGGCTCAAAGGCCAATTTTATTTACAATTATAATTTTTACCCGTCTGAGCAAGGGGATAACAGGATTAATCTGCGCTTAAAATCATTGGTGAAGTTACAAAGTAGTCATAGTACTTTTGGTGAGGATAATAAAATTTATACTCTTGAAGAGATTATTGACCAATTTAGAATGTTCGAAGAAAAAGAAGAGGAAAGGGATTTAAGGACCGAATATTTAGAATGGTTACGTAAGTATAGGCAGCAAAATGAAGACCACTTTAATGAAATCAGAAAAATGCCCTTGAAGGTCCGTTGTATTAGAAAAGCAGATGGCAAAAGAGAAAGCATAGCCTTTGTCAAAAATGGGGAGTATAAAAATATTTATATTCATTCAGATGGCAAATCTTCCGTGGTCCCTTTTGAGAAGGCAGTAAAGATTTTCGAATCACTCAAATCAGAATTGGGTATATTACCAATACCAGAGGTCCATTATCAAGAAATCAATGAGATTTTGTACAAATTTGAAAAAGATATAACAACTCCAGAAATGATAGGTGGTAGTGACGATAGAATGGATGTTAGAACTCAAACAGCTTTGGTAAGATTAAGCAATTGGCTTGCCGATGTACTGTCTTCTGAGGAAGGTAAAGAGGCTGCAAATAACTTGTTGCCACTTTTGAAAAATGGTACCTATTCTAACCTCACAAATGAAGTTTATAAGTTGAGAAATGAATCCAATGCTACTAAGTTAGAATTGGAACTTATTAAGCTTTCAAGAAAATACACTTCTAAAATAAAACGGCAATTGAAAAAAGAGATTGCACCTATTGAGCCTAAAATTATTATTTCAGAAACCTTTGTTTCCTAGAATTTGATATGACAGTTACAGAAATAAGAAATATACTAGAAAATCCATATCAAAGAGAAGTATGGAAAAAGTTCATTCAAACTCAGTTCACAAATAATAAATTAACAGCTACGGAACATGAGGTTAAATTGTCTGACAAAGCTATTACTAAGCAATGTATTTCGCTAGGGAATTATGAAGTAGACCAAAATACTAAAATTGGCATTTTTGAAGTAGAGTTAAATGAAAAAGTGAACATTACAAGAAACCGTGTTGGGTTAAGAAACCTCATAAAGGATATAACACGACAAGTCTCTGGTGCAATGGTAGTATTTGTACAAGGAGATAAATGGAGATTCAGTTATATAAGCAAACGTAAAGTAAAGAATAAGGAAACCCACGAAATACAGGATAAAGAAACAGCACCCAAAAGATACACTTATCTGTTTGGCAAAAGCGAAAAAGCACTTACAGCAGCCATTCGCTTTGACAAGTTGATACAGAAGCAAAAGGAAAACTTTTTTGATTTTCTAACATTAGATGATTTTGAAGATGCTTTTTCCGTTGAGAAGTTGAGTAAAGAATTCTTTAAAATTTATAAGGACACTTATGAAGATTTTGTCCAGTTCATTACTGGAAAACGTTATAAAAAGAAAGGCAACAAGTATGCTGAAGAGATTATTCACGAACCTCACTGGCAATTAATTTCATTATTCAATAAAGATGAAAAGCAAGCCCGTGACTTCTGTAAGAGAATGATGGGTAGAATTGTGTTTCTATATTTTATCCAAAAGAAAGGTTGGTTAGCAGTTGCCCAAGGAAAAAAATGGGGAGAAGGGAATCCTGATTATTTATTTGATTTATTCAAAGATTCAAAGCATAAAGACGACTTCTATTTCCACGAACTAGTACCTTTATTTTTTAAAACATTAAACAACCCAGATTCGGAAAATGAAACTAATACTTTTCGATTCCCTTATTTGAATGGTGGTTTATTTGACGATAGCCACGATAGAAAATATAATAAACTCTACCTTCCAGAGGAGATATTCAAAACTTTATTTGAGACCTTTAATAACTACAACTTTACCATTTATGAAGATGCTCCAGATGAGCATACAGTTGCAGTTGACCCTGAAATGCTTGGACATATTTTTGAGAATCTCTTAGAAGACAATAAAGAAAAGGGTGCTTTTTATACCCCAAAAGAAATAGTGCATTACATGTGTAGTGAGAGTTTAAAGGATTACTTATATGCTCATGAAGAACTTTATTTAGTAAATAATTCTATAGGTAAAAATGCTATTATTAAGATAATACAGCAACAGGAATTAAGTAATGATGAAAAGCTATTTGCTGAAAAAAATGCTTATAAAATAATTGATGCTTTAGACCATGTAAAAATTTGCGACCCAGCTATCGGTTCTGGGGCTTTCCCGATGGGCTTATTACAAGAGATATTTAACACACAAATTTACTTGCAAGAATTAAAGGGCTTTAAAAAAGGCAAGTCGGATGCTGATATTAAAAAACACATTATTGAAGAAAGTATTTACGGAGTAGATATCGATGCTGGAGCCGTTGACATAGCAAGATTAAGGTTTTGGTTAAGCTTGGTAGTAGATGAGCCAGTTCCACAGCCTTTACCGAACCTCGACTTTAAAATTTTATGTGCTAATACACTTATTCCATTGGGTAATATTGCTGACCTTGATTTTAATGAAAAAGCTGGACAAGCTGTAAAGGAATTGGAAAGCCTAAGGCATGACTTCTTTAATGTAAGCAGTGAAAATAAATTGCATTTAGAACGACAATTTAAGAAGATACAAACAGACTTACTAAATCTCCGTGAATTAGCATCGAAAACAAACTATGAAATTTACACCAAATTATATGAATTTAATCCATTTGATGACCATAGTAATTCATGGTTTGATGCTTGGTGGATGTTTGGTATAAAAGATGGGTTTGATATAGTAATTGGAAATCCACCTTATAAAGAAGTTTCGGATAAAAGCGAAAAGAAATTTTTCCAGAAGGAGTACGCTGAGTACTTATCAGGCCATTACGATTTGTTTATTTTCTTTTTTAAAAAGGGAATAGATTTACTTAATAAGAAGGGTATTCTGGCATTTATTACACCTCATACCTTTTTACATTACTCTCAATTTGAGAATCTTAGAAAAAAACTACTTGAACAACGAATACTGAAATTAACCGAGAAAATAGAAGCTGTTTTTGAAAATGCGGTTGTAGACACAGCTATTACTATTTTACAAAAAGAAAAGTTAGAATCATACAACATAGCAATTCAATCTGTTACATACTCGAATGGCAAAATGGATTTTAATGACTTAGTAGATATTCCAGTTTCGGAGCTTTCATTTGAAACATTTGATTTAAAAGCAATATCTAAGAAGAAAGAGCTCATTAAATATATAGAAAACACAAAGCCATTAGGAGAGATTACTGAAAGTACACAAGGCATTACCGTTTATGCAAAAGTTCAAGGAGAAAAGATTAATTACTTTAGAAATATTAATAGTGGAGAAGTCAATTGCAAGCCTTTTTTAAAAGGTAGGGACTTTAATAAATACTTCTTCAAAAAACTGGAACAGTATATTATTTATGGGAGCCTACTGTGGTGTCCACGAGACCCCAAATATTTTGAAAGTCCCAAATTGTTTTTGAGACAAACATCTGATAGATTAATCGCAACGTTTATAAAAGAACCCTATTATGCAATAGATTCTGTTCATTCGATTATACAAAAAGACAAATCATTTGACTTAAAATATCTGTTGGCTATTATTAACTCTAAGTTTGGAAACTACCTGTATCAATTATTAATTAATGAAGATGGTAAGGTATTTGCTCAAGTTAAACTTACTTTTTTAAGAAAGCTTCCAATGAAGATTCTTTCAGAAAAGAATCAAATACCCTTTATTACTTTAGTTGATTATTTACTATTTGCTTATAGCGAAATGAGTAATAATATTCTGCCTCATACAGAAAACTCACGTTTAGCTTCTCATATTGAAGAAATCCTCAATATGATGGTATATGAATTATATTTTGAAGAACACATGAAGGAAAATGGAATTGATGTTTTGCAATTTATCAACCCAAAACCTATTGCAGATATTAAAACTAATGAAGCCAAAACAGAAGTAATTAAGGATTTCTACCTATGGTTTCAAAGACCTGAAAATGCTATTAGGCAAAGAATATTATTGGTAGAAACAAGGAGTAAAGACAAAATTGCTCTTATCAATAAAGCAATTCAATAGTGAGCAGAATAGATACTCTACATATTCACAATTTTAAATTCTTCGATGAACAACCCGCAATTAAATTAGGCGGTAAGCATTTATTGCTATATGGCGAAAATGGAAGTGGGAAGAGTTCCATCTATTGGTCACTATATACTTTGTTTGAAGCTTCGGTAAAGAATGATATTGATGAAATCAAGAAATACTTCAAAGAAGCTGACGACCATAACGAATCACTCATCAATATCTACGCTGAAAAAATAACAGAAGCAGATACTACTGAGCACTTTAATTCATTCATAAAGGTTGTAACAACTGATGCAACGCCTGTGGTTTATCAAGTATCACTTTTAGACACAAGTATAAGTGGAAATGCAAGAGCAATAGAGGTAAATCAAGCATCTGATTTTATCAACTACAAAGTGCTTTATAAATTTCAAGATTTTTGGAATGGTCAACTTATTGATTTGGCTAAAATATTTGAAGGGTACGTTTTACCTTATATAAAGTTCCCAGCCTTTGATATTTGGAGGGAAGATACTTTAATGCCAATAACTAGTGCTATTGAAATGTGGGACCAAATTCAATTTGGTCCTGGTATATTTACTAAAGACAATGGTAAAGTAATTCAAGTTTATAAGTATAGTAAGGAAAACAAACAGTTTGAAAAATTTGCTAAACATTTTGACGATAGTTTTAAAGACCTTATTGACTTTATTAATGCCAATGCACCAGCAATACTTAAAAAACTTGGATATGATATTGATTTTGAATTAAAATATCAAGAGCATACTCATAAAAAAAGTGATACCAAATATGAATGTGATATTTTCAAAATTGATTTGAAAATCACTTCGTATCTTGGCAAAACTTTTACTATTTATCGCCCACAATCATTTTTGAATGAGGCTAAAATTACTGCGATTGCAATTGCAATAAGGCTTGCAATTTTAAAGAAACGTATAAATGAACAAGCACCAGATGTTTTGAAATTTATAGTGTTTGATGATGTGATGATTAGCTTGGATATGAATAATAGAGACAAGTTAATTGATTATATTTTAAATAAGGAAAACAAGTTTACCGAAGACTATCAATTACTATTATTAACACATGATAGGAATCTATTTGAGTTTATTTCTTATAAAATAAAGCAGTGGGATAGCTCGGAGAATTGGGTTTTCAAAGAAATGTATACTGGTAAAATAAAAGCAACTAAAAAAGAATACCCTATAATCATTGATAGTACATTAGACTTTATTGTGAAGGCTCAAAGATATTTTGATGCAAAAGATTATACAGCTTGCTCTATATATATTCGTAAGGAGCTTGAGAAAATAGTTAGTGAACGACTCCCTTCAGAATTGAAATATAAAACGGATGGCAGCTTTCTATCCTTACAAACATTATGGGCTGCTATGGTTTCAAGATATGAGGGACTCAATAAAGCAATATCGGAAGAGCTGAAGAGAATATTTTCCGAGACAAAACTAATGGTTTTAAACCCTCAGGCACACTTTCAAAATATTTCAATGCCTATATATAAAGAAGAATTGGAAAAGGCTTTTGATTTAATAGAAAAACTTAAATCTAATTATCCAATTCCTCAATATAATTTCCTTCTGTCAAAGGGAACGAAACTTCAATTCAAGCATCCAGCAAGTAATTATACTTTTGATTTTGAATTATTGAGCGATTTTTATATTGATGATTTGGATGGTGTGAAAGCTCCGAAATATCCCAGATGTGAAGTAACTAAGTGGCAATACAATGGCATTGATTTTTGGGACTTTAGTACTGGTTCACCTAGAGTTCCTGAAATACAAATCAAGAAAAAACTTGAGCAAATAAAGGCAAAGGCTATTGCTGATGTTGGCCCACATTTAGGAATGGATAGCGATATATTTGATATAAATACCACTGTTTTAAATAGTATCTGGACATTGAAAGAACTAATTGATAGAGCAAGTATTGTAATCTAAGGTGATTCTACTGTTTAGTATTAAATCCCTTAACTGTTAATTGGTATTCAATTTTGGGATAATTGTTGTATACGTTTCTTAATATCTTCTATTTGTTTTTTTAGAGAGAGTACATTTAATTGTTTAGTTAGTTCTTGTCTCTCTTCTGGGCCCTTAGCTAAGTTTAACTTAGTTCTTATTATTGTTATTTGATTGGTTATATCATTATTAGTAGTTTCATTCATAATCTGTTTTCTATATAAATACTACCAATCTTAGGAAAGGGCTATTAGAGATTGAAATGAAACCCAAAAACACCCCCTGACCCCCAGTAGGATGTTCTTGGGTAATTCCAATTAAACCAATCTTGAGGTTTCAGGGAATCATCGACCATCGTATATTGTATCTTTCAGCCTACCACGCTTACTTTTTGATATTTTAACGACCATGCAAGCTAGAACCCGCTTGTCGCCAAACTGACCTTGCATGTGGGAATTCGTCTCCAATACCTAACGTTGCTAGGCGGTTGTCTTACAGTTGTTCGAGGATAGCTCCACGTCTAACTCACACCAACTGGCCTAACCTATTGCAAGTACCTAGGTACGATAGTTTAGCCCTTACCAGCCGAATGTGTGCATCATCTTCAAATTGGTTATGATGTTAACCGTTATTAATAAATATATACTAAAATAGAGAATAGTCAAGTTTTTTTGCTGAAAATTTTTAAAATTTTTTTCGAAGCACATTGATAGCCCCCCCCATAGGGGTGGGTTAAACACCTATTATATGGTAGGTAACCCAGCGTGAAACGTGCTAGACAGAGTCCCCCAGGGTACCATAAACCCTGATTGCATCATCTAGGCTTGAGAACTGAATCCATTCATTAGCATAGCAAATCTCATCTGTGTACTTGTCGAAAATATTGTAAACAAGGACATGGGTCTCTTCAACCTTTAAAAGGTATCTTTCCATATATCTATTTCCGTCAATGCTTATTACGCTGTTGTTCATGGGTAGCGCAACACCCTTTCTGAGAATTTCATTAAATCTATTCATACCGAATATTTTTATAGTGGTTGTTATTTTGGTCCCATTAATGAGTAAACATTATATCGAACTATACCAATATACTGATTCTTTTTTTAATAGTCAAGTCTTTCGAGTAAAGGGTTGTCATTTTATGATGTTATCAGGAAGACCAGTAGAATAGCCGAGGGCAAATTAATGAGTTTTTCGCCAAGTATTGCCACACCTTTTGCCACATTTACAAATGAAAAAGCCTTGAAAGTGTTAACTATCAAGGCTTTATTTGATTTTGTTTGAGGTCCCGAGCGGATTCGAACCGCTGTACAAGGTTTTGCAGACCTCTGCCTAGCCACTCGGCCACAGGACCATTTTTTACTTGGGTTGCAAATGTAATAAAATTAACAACGTATCTTTGCACTCTGTATCATGATAAAAGACTTAGGCAAAATTCTTCGTTACATTAAAGGTTATAAGCTATATGCTGGCCTGAATGTATTTTTCAATATCCTGTCTATGATCTTCGGGCTGTTTTCCCTTGCTATGATCATTCCATTCCTGCAAATACTCTTTACTACTGATGCAACTTCCCAAGCCAAAATAATTGCCGAAGGTCTACCTGTATTTAAATTTTCAGGCAGTGTGCTTTCAAAATACTTCAGTTATTATGTAGCGTATTTCGTGCAACAAAAAGGTGCAGAATATGTGCTATTGTTAATCTCTATAGCGCTTGTGGTGGTAATATTGATAAAGAACCTTTTCAGGTACTTGGCTATATATTATATGGCACCTATACGTAATGGAGTTGTAAAGGACATTCGTAATGAAATGTATAATAAAATACTGGTATTACCCCTCTCATACTACTCTACCGAACGCAAGGGAGATATTATGGCACGTATGACCAATGACATACAGGAAATTGAATGGTCGGTAATGCAGTCGCTTGAAATGCTAACAATTACTCCACTTACAATTTTGTTTTACCTAGGCTTTCTTATCTTTTTAAGTGCCAAGCTAACCCTGTTAGTTTTCATTTTATTACCTGTTACAGGTTTTTTAATTGCACGTATAGCGAAGAGTTTAAAGAGAAGTTCTTCCAAGTCTAAAGAACATATGGGTGTACTTTTCTCTATGATAGAAGAGACCTTAGGAGGCTTACGCATTATTAAGGCATTCAATGGCGAAACCAGTTCACGCAATAAATTTCATAATGAGAACCAAGTATATACTACTGTAATGAATAAGGTTTACAGGAAGACTGACTTGGCCTCTCCTTTGAGTGAATTTTTAGGCAGTATTGTGCTGGCAATTGTAATGTACTTTGGCGGAAAGCTTGTTTGGAGTGGCTCGCATGCACTAGATGGAGCACTTTTTGTTGCCTATATAGGTACATTTACCCAACTGATTCCGCCTGCAAAAGCATTCTCTACAGCCTATTATAGTTATCAAAAAGGCCTTGCATCTATTGATCGTATTAACAAAATACTACATAGCGAGGTAACCGTGAGAGAAGTAGATAATCCGCTTAGCATTTCTTCTTTTGAAAAAGAAATAGAATACAAAAATGTTTCCTTTGCCTATAATAAAGGGGATTCTGGTTGGGCGGTAAAGGATGTAAATATTAAACTTGCTAAAGGAAAAACCATTGCTTTGGTTGGACAATCCGGCTCTGGCAAAAGTACATTGGTAGATCTTTTACCTCGTTTCTACGACCCTACGCTCGGAGAAATAACTATTGATGGACTAACTATAAAAGACCTTGGCTTTGTTAATCTCCGTAGCCTAATGGGAATAGTAACTCAGGAAAGCATTTTATTTAACGATACGGTTAAAAACAATATAGCTTTTGGCATGAGTGAGGTTACTGATGCGCAAGTAATAGAGGCGGCTAAGGTGGCCAATGCCCATGATTTTATAAGCAGGATGGAAAATGGTTACCAAACCAGCATCGGAGATCGTGGCAGTAAACTGTCAGGCGGTGAACGTCAACGGTTAAGTATAGCACGCGCTATCCTGAAAAACCCACCTATACTTATACTTGATGAAGCGACTTCTGCATTGGACGCTGAATCGGAAAGACTGGTTCAGGATGCATTAACCCAACTGATGGCTAACCGTACTTCCATAGTTATTGCCCACAGGCTATCTACTATTAAAAATGCTGATGAAATAATAGTAATGCAAAAGGGAAATATAGTAGAAAGAGGTAGCCATGCTGAGTTACTTGCCCACAATGCAGTTTATAAGAAACTCTACGATTTGCAAAGTTTTGTATAAACAAACCACCTTCATTGAAAAATATTAGGTATTTTCGCAGTCCTTAAAAAAAGCTATCGTCTTGCCCGGATGGCGGAACAGGTAGACGCGCTGGTCTCAAAAACCAGTTCTCGCAACAGAATGCCGGTTCGATTCCGGCTCCGGGTACAGAGAGTTGTTTTTTTAAGAAATCTTGAGGGTGTATGTCTTTTGACCAAAGTGTACTTTTGAGGTAAAAAAGAGTTAGGCACTTTTTTAATTCATAACAAAGCTAAGAGATT
>OLMA01000386.1_pt1 | contig 29032 bp, 25 predicted proteins | sample 1604671 | NCBI WGS metagenome assembly OLMA01 (sample SAMEA104055725, study PRJEB20765) | soil metagenome | biome: Arctic tundra; feature: Polygonal ground; material: soil | place: USA | collected 2011-09 | depth 0-0.5 m | reverse complement strand
ACAACTTTCAATTATATTTGGCGAAAGACTTAAACTTAGCATCCTTGAATAAATATCAAATAGCACAGTTTAATTTACAGTCTCCTTTACGACGTTTGTACTAATTTAAAATGAATATATTTAGCTTATGGAAATAAACGACACAGATCAACTTGTTTGGACAATAGTTAATGGTATTTATTGTCATGATAGATTTTTTGGTGCAACACTGGATAGATGGCACTTCATGCTTGTTCCTCAACCTAAAATACCATTTGCTAATGAGACAGCTATACCTAAAATAGTATTCACCTATAATTTTATAGATGAAAAAACAGCAGTATATGTCATTAAATCAGTCTTCTATTACCTTTATGGTTCTGAAATAACATTAAGAGATAGTGATTTCGGGAACTATCTTATTTGTTTTTATGAATAGACTCTGTATGTCCATATCCATTTAGTGAAAACCCTATTTTTTTCCTCAATATTTCCATTCTTGCCCATACCTCAGCTAATCTTTTCTCTTTTTCTTCCAAGGTTTCCTTTTGGGTATCATTTTTGGTTTCACTTATTTCAAAACAATTCATTTTCTAAAAATTGCAAAGGTTATTTTTTATAAATAGAGCGAAAATTCTTGTTTTAAAAAGACTTGCGTAATTAAGGCTTTCAAGTCGGGGAACAGAAAGCAAATATTGGATTGGCTTTAGCCTAAATATTTAATGGTTGTAAACCTTTATTATTTATACCCTCATTCAAAGACTTGCAGGAACGGGGGCTCTCTAACAATTTAAACTTAATTATTAGCTTTGCTTTATGTACGACTTACCATATTATAAAGAAGAAGATAAGCAGGTTGTTATTGATTTCATTCACAAGCACCCATTTGCTTTTTTAAGCGGGTGCACTGAGGATAACAAGCCCGTAGCTACGCAACTCCCCGTATTTATAGAAGAGAGGGGTGGCGTTCATTACCTGACAGGGCACATAATGCGCAACACAGACCATCATAAAGCATTTGCCAAAAATCCCGATGTACTGGCCATATTTACCGGCCCGAGTACTTATGTAAGCGCCACCTGGTACAGCAACCCTATGCAGGCATCTACATGGAACTATATGAGTGTGCATGCAAAAGGAAAGATAAAATTCCTTGATGATGCCGGGCTGATAGATGTATTGAAAAAACTCAGCCTGCATTTTGAAAAGGATAATAAAAGTTCATCTACTTTTTTCGATAACCTGACAGAACAATATAAGCAGCCCCTTATGAAAGCCATTGTAGCTTTTGAAGTGAAAGTAGAAAGCATTGACCATGTTTTTAAACTTAGCCAGGATAGAGATGAAGCCAGTTACCACAACATTATTAAAAAGCTAAGCGAACAGGATGGCGATGGTAAGGCGATTGCAGATATCATGCAACAACGTATTGCTAAGGTATTTCCTGTAAAGCAATAAGTAAACTTATTTTTTATATGCCCACAAGTCACAGACTTGCGGGAGCGAGGGAAGTATGGAAATATTAATTTCCCAATCCAATTTTTGTTAATTCTTCAGCAAGAAGTTTTAAGTTTAAATCCCAAGCAGAAAGAGTAATTGCATCCTGAAAAGATTTTTCTGTTCCATCAACTTTAATTCTTTTCCCTTTGAGAAAATCCTCTAGTTTGGAAGCTTTAAGATCATCTAAATTTATTACTGTATGTGTAAACTTTTATTCTGTTCATTGAAGATTTTTGATATATGTATTGACCAGCCTAGAGGTGGATTATGGGAGGGTAAAAGATTTTTCTCCAACTCCTTTGGTATAATACCATTATTGCAACCAGCCAATGAAACTTCAACTTCATTCCATGCTAGAAAGACTTTGTCATCCTTGATGCTCCTTTCATAAATATAATATGGCATAGCTTACATTATTTTTAGTTTCCTAGTAAGTTTATTGATCTTTAATTTTGGTAATTAAAAGGTGAGTTAGCCCTTTCCCAATTTCAAAACCAATTAATGAATTGTCATTTTCTATTAATAAATGAACATAAATAACATTAATGCCTTCTGTTGATTCTTTTCTAAAAAAAACAATACTATTTTGCTTATTTACTTTAACATCAGATAAAATGTATTTAGGGTTTCCTTTAACAAGGTAAAAATTATCACGAATAACAAACTCTTCTTCAGAAACATTACCAAGATCATCTGTTGAAGTAGCTTTCCATTTTCCATTGAAAACATCACGAAGGTTTTTTGAGAAATTAAGTCTCGTTGATTCCTCTAAACGAGTATATTCTAATTTAAGGTCACCAAAATCGGAAGTAACGGTTTTTAAGGTTTTCTCTGTTTCTCTTTTAGCTTCAGCATCACTCTTGTATTTTAGGCTATCATCCAATAGTTTTGCGTTTTTTTTCTCCAGATCTTTCTTTTCTCCTACTATACTTGTTAATCCTTCTGAGGCCTCATCTCTCTCCGTTTTCATTTTGCGTAAAGACGTTTTAGTATTTTCGTAATCCTCCCTACTTACTATTCTATTTCTATCAATTATATAATAGACAGCGGGTTTAACCCATTTATCTGAAGTAACAAAAATTGCCAAGGTTAAATTCTTCAACAATAGATATGATATCGTTGCAACAAGAGCATATATAGTTGGAAGGATAAGCAACCTATAGGGCCATGCCATATGTAAATAATTATGAATAATGGTAATTCTATTATCCAAAGGTGTTTTAGGATCAAAATAATATAAAGTATATAGAAGACTCCAATTGCGTGCACACCAAGATATTATAAAAGCTCCGGCAAATGGGCTTTTTGATTTTTCTAGAATATTGTTTTTTAGGTCATCTGCAAAATCAGAAATCATTTGGTCATATATTTTTTTTGTTAATTGTAGTGTTGGTTTCCTCGTTAAAGATATGATTTAAAATCGGTTCGATTTTATTTTTCCGAAGATGATGAACAAATGGGAGATGCCTATTTGATGAAAGTGTTACCCATCTTATTTTCAACTTTTTTAGCTCATCTTGTTTTTCATAATTAGGTTCTTTCCAAGTCCAAAACTCAACTTTTAATTCTTTACCTTTATAGTTAAGCGGTATCAGAAGATTATTAAAGAACTACGTTTGGAAACCAGGCTCAAAGCATTTATATATGTATTCGTTGCTGTCGCTTGTGAATATATCGGCAACGATACATACATCTATTATAATTCAGAATTTAAGTACGAAAAATTAATTGAATAAGGTTTTTAACTAAAGGCTCGCCGGTTCTCAAAAGGAACCGGCCAATTGACGTTTGCCTTATTTTTCTTTTTAACGGATGCCACCCTCTAAAAAGTAACTTGGATTTATTGATACCGAAGCCAAAATGCAAAAAGGACCGGAAATCCGATCCTTTTTTGCTTTACTTTTCTTCAAAAGCCACTGTCTGCGTAATTAAGGCAGAAATGCGAGGCTTTTATTTTGTATTAGAAAGAATTACTTCTTATCGTCTTTCACTTCTTCAAAGTCCACATCTTTCACTTCTTCGTCTTTCTTAGCTTCACCATCGTGGCCAGGGTTAGCATTCGCGCCCGGGTTTTGTGCGCTGCCTGTGTTCTGGTCTTGTGTTGCCTTGTACATTTCTTCAGATGCAGCTTGCCATACTGTGTTAAGCGCAGCAGAAGCAGTCTCTATCTTAGCCATGTCCTTTTCTTTGTGTGCGTCTTTCAGGTCGCTAAGTGCTTTCAAAATAGGTTCCTTCTTTTCCTTAGGTATCTTGTCGCCGAAGTCCTTCATTTGTTTTTCGCTTTGGAAGATCAAGGCATCAGCAGCATTGTACTTGTCTATTTCTTCTTTTGCCTTTTGGTCGGTTTCAGCATTAGCAGCAGCTTCGTCCTTCATACGTTTAATTTCCGCGTCACTCAATCCTGAGCTTGCTTCTATACGTATGTGCTGGGTTTTGCCGGTTGCTTTATCCTTAGCCGATACATTCAATATACCGTTCGCATCAATATCAAAGGTTACTTCAATTTGAGGTATGCCCCTTGGTGATGGTGGAATACTATCTAATATAAAGCGGCCCAGTGTACGGTTGTCTTTTGCCATAGGGCGTTCACCTTGCACAATATGTATCTCTACACTTGGCTGGTTATCGGCCGCGGTCGAAAAGGTTTCTGATTTACGGGTAGGTATGGTAGTGTTGCTTTCAATAAGCTTGGTAGACACACCGCCTAATGTTTCAATACCCAATGAAAGCGGAGTTACGTCGAGTAACAACACATCTTTAATTTCGCCTGTTAACACAGCGCCTTGCACAGCAGCACCTACAGCCACAGCTTCGTCAGGGTTTACACCTTTTGAAGGGGTTTTGCCAAAGTACTTTTCTACAATTGCTTGTATGGCAGGTATACGGGTTGAACCACCTACTAATATCACTTCGTCAATTTCCGATACCTTAAGTCCTGAATCGGCAACTGCTTTTTCGCAAGGTGCCAGGCAAGACTGGATAAGCTTATCGCAAAGTTGTTCGAACTTAGCACGGCTCAAGGTCTTCACTAAGTGCTTAGGAATACCATCAACCGGCATAATGTAAGGCAGGTTAATTTCAGTAGATGCTGAACTTGAAAGTTCTATCTTGGCTTTTTCAGCAGCTTCTTTCAAGCGTTGAAGCGCCATAGGGTCCTTACGCAGGTCCGGTCCTTCATCTTTCTTGAATTCATCAGCCAACCAATCTACCACAACCTGGTCAAAGTCGTCACCACCTAAGTGGGTGTTACCGTTGGTAGATTTTACTTCAAATACACCTTCACCTAATTCAAGTATAGATATATCGAATGTACCACCACCTAAGTCGAACACCGCAATCTTCATGTTCTTATGTTTCTTATCGAGTCCATAAGCCAATGCAGCAGCAGTAGGTTCGTTAATGATACGGCGTACTTTTAAACCGGCAATTTCACCGGCTTCTTTGGTAGCCTGGCGTTGTGCATCGTTAAAATAAGCCGGTACGGTAATAACCGCTTCGGTTACTTCGTGGCCAAGGTAATCTTCAGCAGTCTTCTTCATTTTCTGAAGTATCATAGCTGAAATTTCCTGTGGAGAATATTTACGGTCGTCAATTTGTACACGTGGTGTATTGTTGTCATTTACCACCTGGTAGGTAACACGTTTCATTTCGTCGCTTATTTCGCCGAAAGTGTGACCCATAAAACGCTTAATGGAGTAAATGGTTTTTTTGGCGTTTGTTATTGCCTGGCGCTTAGCCGGGTCTCCAACCTTTCTTTCGCCGTTTTCTACAAACGCTACAATAGAAGGAGTTGTACGCCTGCCCTCGCTGTTGGCTATTACGGTAGGCTCACTGCCCTCCATAACCGCCACGCAAGAGTTCGTGGTTCCTAAGTCGATTCCAATGATTTTGCTCATAACTATTTGATTTTATTTTCTGTTTTTACTTGTTTATTACTCTTACTATATCAATTACTATGCCAGTCCGTTATAATGTAAATATGGCAGAGGTATGACAGGCACATGGCAGACACCTCTCCCTGTCCTCCTGCGGTCGGACTTCCCTCTCCTTGCTCAAGGAGAGGGACTGGAGGGTGAGGTGTTTGCGTTAGGGATAGAAGCGGTTACCCCGCAGTGAAGCGAGGAGTAAAAGCGGATAGCCCGACCCTAAGGGGAACGCCCAAAGTATTAATCTTGAATTTTAAATTTTCGATACTGAATTAGAAGGAATATACTTCGACAAGCCCAGTATGACAAAATTGAAACTACTTCTTCAGCTTCTCTTTCTCCTTGACATCTTTAAAGTGCTTAAGCACTTTATCAAGGTCTTCGGTATTTATCTTTTTAGCGATTATCTTTTTGTTCTCGTCTAATATATAAAGCATTGGTGTAGTAAGCACATCGTAATCGTGCCTAAAATTACTGGTGTGGTAAATATCCATTACATTAATCCAATCCAGGTTATGAGCTTTAATGTAATCCTTCCACTTAGCAGTACTGCCTTCATTGGTTTGCACAGAATATACTTCTACTCCTTCACCTTTAATAGAATCGTACCATTTAATAAGCTTAGGAGTTTCCTTTTGGCAATGGCCGCAATCATAGTCCCAGAAATAAAGCAAGGTGTAATTTGCCTTTATTGAATCGAAAGCCTGCATTACATTATTGCTATCAGGCATTACTAATGAAGGCGCTCTTTTACCAATTAGAATCGGATCGAGTTGAGTGGCACGGTCCTGTATCTTTTGCAACTGGCTCGATGTTACCCATGTAGCCTGGTCGGCTGTATAGTATTTCTTTGCCATATGCACGAATACTTTATCCATGCCCATAATGTTAGAAGATTCGTATGTACTTGTAATATATGCAACAATAAACTTGAACATATCCTTATCATCTCCTGCCTTCTGCACCAAATAATCGGCTGCAGCATTAATTGAATCAGGATCTTGCACTGTTAACCTATCCAGGTATTCTTTTATTTTAGGGAAAATAATTGGTGAACGTACCAAACGGCCATCGCTGAAATCAACATTATCAAAGAAATGCGCTTTGTAATAGCGATACGTAAATGTTGAATCTTTTCTACCATTTGCCAATACCGGTGTCAGTGGTACAACTGGTTCTTCTGAAGCATTAAATACTTTTGATAATAACATGTCAGCATGTTTCTTAATGAATGCAGACTTATATCGCGCAACCTGTGCATTAAGTGTATCTAACTTAACCTTCGCTATATCTTTATCAGGCCCATCCTTTGCTTGTTTTTCGAGGGCGGTTACATCTTCATGCTTATTGGTAACATAGTTCAGGTATTCATAAAAAAGCCTGTTCTCTTCCGAGCCCGTTACCTTCATTGACTTAATAAAATCAACAGTATCAGAAGACATTGAAAAATGCTGGTCCTTATCAATTATGAATTCAAAGTACTTAGTCTTGCTTTTAAGCATAATAAAGTAAACACCACCCGGTAGTTCCTTATCTCCTGAAAATTCAAAGTTTCCTTTGTCATCTACCTTAGCTGTATCCTGTAAATAATCTTTATCGCCATAATGGCAGCCTAAAAAACAAATGGTATTCTTCAACCCACCCAGGTTGAATTTTAAATCGTGTGCTTTAGGCGCAGCCTGTACTGATAACGCACTGGCTATGAAAAGTGCTCCGCTTAAAAGAAATGCTTTTGTCCTCACTTAATTTAAATTTAATATGTATTTGATTCTTATTTATTTCCTTTTCTATCCCTGAAATGTTTAAGCACCTTATCAAGGTTCTCAACATCTATCTTTTTTGCAATTATCTTTTTATTCTCATCCAATAAATATATCATTGGTGTTGTAACCACATCATAATCGTGCCTGAAATTACTTGTATGGTAAGTATCCATCACATTTATCCAATCAAGCTTATGGTCCTTAATATATTTCTTCCACTTATCAGCCCCGATAGAATTTGTTTGAACCGCATAAACTTTTATATCCTGGTGTTTTATAGAATCGTACCATCTTACCAGTTTCGGAGTTTCGATCTGGCAATGGCCGCAATCATAATCCCAGAAATAAACCACCGTAAATTCGGCACGTATAGAATCTAACGCCTGCATTATATTATTAGTATCAGGCAATACAATAGGTATAGCTTGTTTACCAATAAGTATAGGCTCTAATAGGTCAGCACGCTCCTTAACTCTTTCTAATTGAGTAGCACTTACCCATGTAGCAAGCCCGGGTGTATAATACTTTTTCGCTATATATACGAATACTTTATCCATACCCATTATCTCAGAACTTTCGTAGGTATATATAATGTATTGCACCAAAAACTTGAACATATCTTTATCGTTACCTGCTTTCTGTATCAGGTAATCCGCTGCTGCAATAACCGAATCAGGGTCTGGTGCAGTCAGCTTGGTCAAGTATTCCTTGATCTTCGGAAAGAACACTGTTGTATGTATAATGCGTGGGTCGCTGAAATCTACATTATCAAAATAATGTGCCTTATAATAACGGTATGCAAAAGTAGAATCAGGCCTTCCATTAGATAGTATAGGAGCGGTTGGAATTGTAGGTTCTTCAACGGTATTCAATATTTTCGCCATAAGCATATTTGAATGCTTTGCAATAAAATCCTGCCTATAGCTGCGGCTTTGCTGGTTAAGTGTATCGAGTTCTTTCTTTGCCGAATCTTTATTCGGGCCATCTTTAGCTTGTTTACTCAATGTTTCCATTTTGCTATGCATTTCAACTGCATAGCGTTGGTAATCGTAAAACAATTTATTCTCATCAGACCCAATTACCTTCATTGTTTTAATATAATCTGAGGTATCAGCCTGCATAGAGAACTTTTGTTCCTTATCTATAATGAACTCAAACAGCTTTTTCTTCGATGAAGAGATTATAAAATATACACCTCCATCAAGTTCTTTATCTCCGCTGAACTGGAAATTACCTTTATCGTCCACCTTGGCGGTATCATATATATAATCGTGGTCGCCATAATGGCCACCCAAATAACAAATTGTATTCTTAAAACCGGTTACGGTAAATTTCAGAATATGTTTCTTAGGAGCAGCCTGTAAGGACATTGAGCTGGCCAGGAATAAAAATCCGCAAAGGAAAAGTACTTTTGTTTTCACGCTATCGAGCAATTAATTTATCCAAATTTAATATTTTCAGGCGACATGTTCAGCCATTAACGATTCATTAACAAAATCATTCTAAGCTTTACGGAGTGTACCGTAACTGGTTAGCGCGCCACGTTCGGAATATGCCTACCCCGATTTATTATCTCTTTTTAAGATTTTCAACCCGATTCTGTATCATACTCCCATCTCTGCCAATCGGCTCGACATGGTTTTAAGATCATGTTTAAGTTTATTGAGCTCACTGTAATAGTCTGGTATCTCCGATGTAAAATAATTTACAAACTTCCATGCTTCCAATACTTTTTCAATTTCAATATCGTATGGCTCGTATGCAGGATTAAGTGAACGCAACAAGAGTTTCTTGCGTTTACGTATCTGGTTATACACTACCTTAAATACTACCCCATCATCCAACGTAGCTATTATGTATGCCGATCCATCTTTAAAGTTATTCAGGTTCTGCATATATTCACCTACAACATAAGCCTTATCAGGTATTGGTAGCATAGAATCACCATCCAGTTGAAATGCCCTGTACTTTCTATCCTTTAGCAAGAACGGCAATTGAAAGGTTGGCAAACTGCTTATGTATTCCGGGTCACGATATCCTTCTGTATATCCCGCTTTCGATTTTATGGGAACAAGCTCTATATTCTCTTTATCATTACTATCTACGCTGGTATACAGCACGCGCAGATTCTTTCCCTCAATATCTTTGGTAAAACCTCTTTCCATTTCACTGAGGCTGAACTCACTTATTTTCGACAGGTCAATGCGAATAATTGCATCAAGGCTAAAGCCAAAATAGTTCGACATCTTCATCAAAAAGTCCAATGGCGGTGTAATGGCAACACCATTCTCATAACTGTTCAATGTAGAACGCTTTATCCCTAATAAGGCTGCCATATCATCTTGTGATTTTTTCAGCCTGTTCCTTAGGAATTTTATGTTGGAACTTAAATACATTTTTGGAGTACTCATATTTATTTGCTATTTTAATAGCCACAAAATTGTTAATTAAATTAACAATTTCCAAATTTATTACTAAAAATCAACCAGCAGGCTTATCTTTGCAGCGAAAATGTTTGCCATAATTGACATAGAAACCTGCGGAGGGAAGTTTAAATATCCCCAGGGAAGGATAATAGATATTGCCATACTGGTACACGACGGCTTACAGGTGGTAGAAAGGTTTTCCACGCTGATTAACCCGGGTTGTCATATAAGCGGTTTCTATAGTAATATATCGGGCATTACAAATGAAATGGTGGCCGATGCGCCACAATTTCACCAGGTGGCAAAAAAGATTGTTGATCTGACAGAAGGCAACATATTTGTGGCACATAACGTAGGCTTTGATTATGGCTTTATAAAAGAAGAGTTTGCCTTTTTAGGGTACACCTTCCGCAGAGAGAAACTATGCACGGTAAGGTTGAGTCGTAAATTGTTACCCAAAAGAATATCATACAGCCTGGGGCATTTGTGCGCATCGTTAAACATACCAATAGTTAACCGCCATAGGGCATCGGGTGATGCCGAGGCAACAGCCATTTTATTCGATCTGCTGATGCGCGTGAAAGCACAGGACCCGCAATACCGAAAAATGGGTGTAGATGAACTAATGGCCCGAAGGGTTGACAAAATAAAAGAGTATGTGCTGAAAAAGCTGCCTGAGGCCTGTGGCGTTTATTACTTCCTGGATAAAGAAGGAAAGATAATATACATAGGCAAGTCGACCAATATGTATAACCGCGCCATAAGCCATTTCAACAATCCGGAGAAGAAAAGCAGGAAAATGCAGAACGAGCTTTTCAATGTGGAGCATGTGCTGACAGGCAGCGAACTGATCGCATTATTATTTGAAGCCGAAGAGATAAAAAAGAACAAACCATTTTTCAACCGGGCACGCAAAGCATCCATCTTTTCGCATAGTATTGACTGGGTTGAAGATAAAGAAGGGATACTTAACCTGAAAATTGTGCCGTATGAAGAATCTGTAAATTCATTGCAGGCATTTACCACACACATTGCAGCCAATGAAAGGCTTAACGACTGGATAGATGAACATGCGCTTTGCCTGCGCTACTGCGGGTTGACTGAAGATGAAATTTGTTTTAACCACCAGATAAAAAAATGCAATGGTATTTGCTCCGGCGCCGAAATGCCGGCAGAATATAATAAGCGTGTGCAGAAACTGATTGATGAATATACCTTTGGCAATAAGAATTTTTTGGTAGTAGATAAAGGCAGAACACCAGGCGAACAATCGCTTATTTTAATTGAGAATGGGCATTATGCCGGATATGGGTATTTTGATGGCACAACACAAATGAATAACCCTGCCGAGTTAAAAGAGTTAATAAAACATACCACCTATTATGCCGATCACGATGATCTTGTAAGAACTTATCTGAAATCAAAATCGTTGAAGAAGATAATGCTGTAAAGACTGAGAATAAAAAACTCCCTGAACAAGTTCAGGGAGTCTTCAATCATATTAGTTATTATAAAATATATCCTTAGAATCCAATAGAAGCCTCAAGCATATACCCTGCAAATCTGCCGCCATTAAGTATATTGGTGGGAACATAATTCTGATAAACCTGGTTAACATATTCAGCCTTCATCATAATGTTCTTCGTTAAAAACCAGCCAATTGAAGCCACCTCTCTGTTAATAGTTATATCTACCGGAGCGCCTTGCATTGCTGCTGTTACCGTATTATAACGAATGCCAATCCAGAAATTCTCTTTGTTCGCCGGGAACCGGTAAATTAAATCGCCTGCCAGTTGATTCGCCTCGCGGTCTTTTTTTTCTGTAATTGTTCTTCCTCCCGCTGTTTCGGCTGTACCAAAAAATTCAAGTCCCTTAAATTTCAGGAAAAGGTTACCCATAAAAGCGTTTACCTGTTCGCTGAATCCAGGATTATATCTTCCTGAAAACGGATTATAATCATTCGCATCGCTAAGTGTGGTTCCGTTTGCAATTGCCTGGTTCGACATTACACCGAAATAACGTGATCCTGTTCTATCTCCGCCAAATAATGTATTGCTATTTGCACTCTGGTCTTCATAGAATGAACCGGTTACTCTCAACCTGAAATCATGGCTTATTTGTTTATCGTATCCCAATTTACCATGAAATGCAGGGTCATATTGGTTAGTCTGTCCTGTCAGGGAATCAATTTTAGTAGCGGCAATGCTTGTAGCATCAAGCTCTCCGTTTGTCATTCCACCCATAATAAATATACCACATGTATTATGATAATACACCTCAGTTCCTAATTCAGTAGCAAATTCATCCATTACATAATTTTCTATGAATGGATTATACATTGTACTTCCTCCATCTGACCTGCGAAAATGCTGATCGCCGTAATCCACATCAAATTGTCCTATTTTTATTGTTACACTCTTCATGATAGTATTGATAACATCACTATTTAGAAAAAGTAGTTTATCAAACTGTATATATCCACCTTTCACCCAAGTATCTTCATGATGCCTTGACGCGAGATATAGTGTGATATTCATACGAACTCCATCCTCTAATTGCGCGTCTAAATTCAGGTTTGCCATTGGCAGATCAAATCCATTTGTTAAACCTATCAGGCTGTTTATATTTCCCGTATAACCTGGTTTTGCCATGGGTGTTGCCGTATTCCAATCGCGCAGTCCTTGAAAATCCAATTCAAAATTTCCGCCCACTTGTACTTTCATCTTTGTAAAAGGTATAGTATCAGCCTTAGTGGTCTCAAACATATTTACGCCTAACTCATTATTTGGCCTGAAAAACTGCATTTCCTGCTGTGCATTTGCTGAAAGACTTAAGGTAAGCGAGGAAATTATTATGATTCGTTTTACTTTACTTCTAGATTTTCTCATTTAAATTTTTTAGTTTTTTAATTAATTAACACTGCCATTAAACGTCGTTTTATAATTTATTGTGATCTCATTTCCTGTTTTCAATGCTCCAAATAATGCTACAGGAGGGACAATGTTATAATCTGACATTTTTATAGTTTGCGATCCCTCAAAAGTCAACTTCTCTTTTCCCTGCATCAATACTTTTATTTGCATGTCAACCACTTTTGTTATTCCGGCAACAGTAAGGCTTGCTTTAACAGTAATAGAGGCACCCGGTTTATTTTGAACAGATTTAACCGGATCGTTAACCTTGAGTATTATATCAGGATATGTATCTGCTTTTAAAGCCTTATAGGTGTTATTATTCATTGCAGAACCTTCAGTACTTTTAATTGAGTGTACCAATATGTTTATACTAAGAGCATCGAGGTTAAAACTACCGTCACTATTCCAACTCACAGAGCCCTGGCCGGTGATTGTGCCTATAGATTCCGTCCAATTATGAAGGTTTGACGTGCCATCGATTGTAACAACATAACCTGGTGAAACCACATATTTATCTGAAGGGGGAGTACCGGCAAATAGCAAAGGGAATAGTATAAATAAGGATATTATGATTTTTTTCATTTCATTATTAATTAAGGATTCATTTTTTCAAAGATCAGTCCGGAAATCACACCTTGCAATATTCCCAGCACAAGCCATGTGGCAAGCATTTCGATAGATACACTAATGGAACTGTATATAAGCCACATCATCGGGAATATGGCGATACCTGCATAAATCAATCCGAATTCAATACCCTTGGTTATAAAAGAGCCGGTTAATACCGTTTTATAACGACTCCAGAACCATGCTAGAGCTATACTGATTACAAAAGGATGCATATAGTATAGCATTACCCTGCTCGTTTGAGTATCAAAGGCAGGATCAAAGTACTGTTGCGCAATACTCGGAAAAAGCCATACGGTCATATACAACCCCAACGCACTTAGGATGAGCAGAACTATTCCTGCAACAAAGCCTGATACTATTATTTTTTTCATTTTATTTTATATCAAATACGGATTAAGGAAACTGGACTATACTGTCAATATTACTTTCAGCGCCTTTTCTCTTGCTGCATTTCCAAATGTGTCGTATGCCTTCACAATTTCATCAAGTTTAAAATGATGCGTGATAAGTTTCTTAGGCTGTATTTTATTTGACTGCACAGTTTTAAACAACATAGGTGTTGTAACGGTGTCTACGAGACGAGTCGTAATAGTTATATTCTTTGACCATAGTGTTTCCATGTGCAGTGTAACACTCTTTCCATGAACCCCAATATTGGCAATATGACCACCTGGGCTAATTATATTGGTACATAATTCAAATGTAGCTTCTGCACCTACAGCCTCAATAGCCACATCAACACCCTTTTTATTTGTGAACTCCATAATCTTTTCAACTGCTTTGCCGTCACTGCTATTAATGACCTGTGTCGCACCAAAGGTTTTAGCAACCTCCAGGCGGTTATCATCCATATCTACCATAATGATTTCAGCAGGGGTATAAAATTGGGATGTTAATAAGGCTGCCAATCCGATTGGTCCCGCTCCAATAATGGCTATAGTATCTCCAGGCTTTACCTGCCCGTTGAGTACACCGCATTCAAAACCTGTTGGCAAAATATCGCTCAACATTACAAGAGCTTCTTCATCAGCGCCTGCCGGAATATGATACAAACTATTATCAGCGTGAGGTATCTTTACGTATTCAGCTTGTGTTCCATCAATCATATAGCCAAGTATCCAACCACCGTCTTCACAATGTGAATACATACCTTTTTTACAATACTCGCATTTACCACACGATGTAACACAGGATATAATAACATGGTCTCCCTTCTTAAAGTTGCTCACTGAAGCCCCAATTTCTTCTATTATACCCACTCCTTCATGTCCTAAAGTTCTCCCACCTGTAACAGCAGGCATATCACCCTTCATTATATGCAAGTCAGTGCCACATATAGTTGTTTTAAGGATCTTCACGATGGCGTCCGTTGGCTTCGTTATAGTTGGTTTTGTTTTTTCTTCCCACGCTTTTTTGCCAGGACCATGATATACTAATGCTTTCATGATAAATAATATTTATGTTTAACTGCTATTAATAGGTATCTCGCTTAGAGATGCAAAATTTGGAATTATAGACTGCCCGTATATTGCAGTAGTCTAGGAAGGATTTATATAAATCACAGGTCTATCATAAGAACCTATTGAGAACTTAACAAAGCCTCTAATCCTCGAAAAATAATATTGTAGTTATTGCTAGATAAGAGTAGTTGAAAACTCCATTGGTTTTCACTTTTCATTCACATTGGGCAGATTTAATTTTGCATAAGACCTCACCCTGCCCTTTCCTTAAAAAAGGAGAGGGGTGAAGCGGAAATGTTATTTGAAATATGTTTTAGGGGTAAGTTAAGGCGTAATGGGGGTTTACACTTTTCACAAAAATTTTAGCCATATTTTTAATGAATATCAATAAGTTAAGGGTTTACAAATGGCAAAAAGTGTAAACCCCCTAAATTGTATTGAGAAATGAAGCAAAGAAATAGATACTTCGACCCCAACGAAATTGTTGGGACAGGCAAACTCAGTACGACAAAAACACTTCAATTTTTAGCCAAACTTCAATGAAATTACAATAAAATTTAAAACCAAATGACAATCAATAGCTTAACAAAACGAACTTCCTGAAAACTGAAATTATATGAAGCTAAATGCAATTGAATTGAAGGGTAAATAAGACAATTAGAATAATGCGAATCTTTTTTATATTTTTATACTCTGAAAAGATAAATATGTACAAACTGAAAATTACTTTTGCTTTATGTATGTTGTTCTCCGTGATATTCGCACCTGTTTTTGCACAGAACGATGATCCTGCAGTAGGCAGCGCAAATAAAGCCGATACTTATTTTTCGCAAGAAGATTTTGAAGATGCTTTGGAAGCATACCTGACATTACTCGATAAATCACCCGACAACGAACTTTACAATTACCGTGTTGGTGTTTGCTACCTGAATACTAATGTCGATAAAACAAAGGCTATTCCTTACTTAGAAGTTTCTACCCATGCAAAAAAGCATAGCCCGAATGCTTTATACTTATTAGGTAGAGCTTACCAATACGCTTATCGTTTCGATGATGCTATTAAAACATTTGGAGATTTTAAAACCGAAGGAAAAGGATCACCTGATAATATTAAGGATGCCGATGTGCAGATACAGTATTGCATGAACGCCAAAGAATTAATGAAATTCCCTGTGAATGTAACGTTTGAAAACCTGGGGAAGAACATTAATTCTACTTACGATGATTATTACCCATTTGTTCCAACCGATGAATCATTTATAGTATTTAACAGTAAACGCGGTGGTGCAGGTAAGCAAGCTGTCACTGAAAACACGTTTAACCCTTCTATATATGTATCGTATGTGAGTGATGGTCAATTTCAACCGGCAGTAAATATTGGAGCACCAATAGATGCTACTGGTAAAAGCTCTGAAGTGGTTGGGCTATCAAAAGAAGGTGATTATATGCTTTTTTATTACTTCAATAAAGGAGACTTTGGAAGCATTAATTTAACAACCGATATTGCGGGCAAGAATTTCAGTTCTCCTGTTCCCTTACCTGAAAATATAAACCTGAAAGGGCATTACCAGATCGCGGCCTCTATTACTGCAGATGGAAATACTATTTACTTTGCCAGTGATCGTCCGGGTGGCATAGGTGGAATAGATATTTATGTTTCCAGGAAACTACCAAACGGAAGTTGGGGAACTGCACAAAATGTTGGACCTACAATTAACACCACAAGCAATGAAGATTTTCCAAATATCTCCCCTGATGGCAAGACATTATATTTCAGTTCACAAGGCCACACCGGTATGGGTGGTTATGATATTTATAAAGCCATCTGGAATGATTCATTGAACCAATGGGGTTCAGTTCAGAACATGGGTTACCCGATAAATACCCCTGATGATGATATGAATTTCAGGCTTGCTGCTAATGGAAGTTACGGATATATTTCACAAGTACGTAAAGGTGGCTTTGGCGGATTAGATATTTACCGCATACGTTTTAATGATGTGGAAGAAAGATATTCTGTAGTAAAGGGATTAGTATCAAGTGCTGATACAACATCAAAGATCAAAAGCTATAGTGATGTTATGATAAGTGTGTTTACAGCTAAGTCGAATGAACTATATGGTAATTATATACCTAACGGCACCACGGGCAGATATGTAATGATACTGCCTGCAGGAAAATATCATGCAAGCATTCAGGTTGATGGATTTAAAGAATATAAGGAAGATATAAATATTGAAGACAAAGGTTCGTTTAAAACTGAGATAGATCAGGATCTTTCTCTGGTACCATTACCTAAAAAGTAAAACTTAAGCTTCCATTATTCCTGTTTTACGAGGAAGAATTGCAGATACACCTGTATGAGAAGCCGGTGGGGTTTTAGGTTTTGTATCCATCATTCCGCTCTGCTTGCGCTGAGGTTTCAGGTATAGCTTTTGTCCTGGTGCAAGTTTGGAATTCAATGATATACCATTAATATGGCAAAGTATATTTACATCGATATTAAATTCCCGGGCAACTTTATAAACACCATCGCCTTGTTTAAGAACAATAAAATCGGGTGTTGATGCGGACATATTAATTGTCGGTTGAACATCATATAATATGCCAAAGCCCTGCAGATTTTGCAAAACAGTATCAAATACATAAAGCCTGTTCTCCTGGATAATACTGATTAGTCGTTGAGAATAGTCATGTGCAGTGGCATATCCCGCTCTTGAAAGCCCCACAGCCCAATCACGATAATCAGTACGCGGATAACGAAACAAGAATGAATACCAGGGGCGTGATCTTAAAAACTGGGCGTGATCGCGGTATGAGTCATCTACACTAGGATATTTGCGAAAATGTTCTCCTTTTTCATCATCATCATAAGCATAGTAAGCACCTAACCAATCCTCGTGACATTTAATACCAAAATGGTTATTTGCATATTTCGCCAAGGGACTGTTACCAAAATCAGATTCAAGCATGCCCTGTGCCAAAGTTACACTCGCAGGAATATTATAAACCAGCATTTGCTCAATTGCGCAATCCTTATATTTTTGAATATACTCTGAAGATGACATTGCAACCAACCTCGATACCAAGGTTACACATACAGATAACAAAATACAACTCGCTCTTAATTTCATTTGTTACAATAAAACTAAACAAAGCTACCGATAGTTCCAATACCAGAAGAAACTGTTTATTACCGTATTCTTAACATTACTATGTTGATTACACACACAGAATAAATATGCTTATTTTGCTTACACAAATTTAATACCTACATGTCTTATCCTTTTAATGTTCGTATTTATGGCTTATTAATGAACGATAGTGATTGCGTGCTTGTTGCTGATGAATTGATACATGGACGATCAATTACAAAATTTCCCGGCGGCGGGTTAGAATTTGGTGAAGGAACTATTGATGCCATTAAAAGAGAAATGCTGGAAGAAACAGGAATACCTGTAGAAGTAATACAACACTTTTATACCACCGACTTCTTTGAGCCATCAGCTTTTAACCCAAAAGCACAGGTTATAAGTATTTATTATAATATTAAAGCTATATCACCATATAATTTACATACCACCGATAAAATTTTTGATTTTAAAGAAATGAACGAAGGGGCAATAAGTTTTCGGTGGCTCCCAATCAACTCACTATCAGAAGACAAGTTCACTTTTCCTATTGATAAAAAGGTTTCTATATTGCTTAGAAACAGCTATAAATAAAAGGGGTTTTAACATTCTTTAATATAGTTTAGTTACTCAACCATTAGGAAAACAAACTATATTTGTCACGTCTTAATATTAGCCCCATGAATCCGAAAGAGTTATCGATATTTGAAATAGAAGAATTTTCTTTCGGAAGAAAATTTGGGCTTTTAGGCCGTTTGTACCTTGCTGTACTTGCCGATAAATTGAAGCATCTCGGAATTAAAAAAAACTTTTCGGTTTTAGTTCTATTAGATAAAATGGGAGATCATTGTAGTCAGAAATTTATCGCGGATACGTTGCATATTGATAAAACCATGATGGTTGGTGTTCTGGATGATTTAGGAAGTGAAGGCTTTATTAAGCGAATAAAAAATCCGCTTGACAGAAGAGAGTATTGGATACAACTTACACCTAAAGCAAAAAAGCATATGCCTGAAATAAAAAGAGTTGTAAGTACACTTAATAAAACAATACTGAAAGAATTGGATGATAAAGAAATTAAAAACTTCCATATGCGACTGAATGCAATATATAAAAACATTAAACTTTTATCAGTATCATAAAAATCTATTAACTTAACTATGAAAAAACTATGGATCTGGATAATTGTAATTGCGGCCATTGTGCTACTGGTACTTTTAAGGCCAAGCAATAAGGATGCCAACGGTTTACAACAAAACCAGAAAAATATTGCCGCCACGGTAACCGTAGAAGGTAAGGTTATACACCCATCGCAAATTGCAAACGAAATATCAGTAACAGGAACAATATTATCGAATGAAGAGGTTACCCTCCAAAGCCAGATAGCCGGAATTGTATCGCATATTTATTTCACTGAAGGAAGTCATGTGAGTAAAGGCCAGTTACTCATCAAAATTGATGATTCTCAATTACAGTCTCAATTGGAAAAAGACAGGGTTGCTGAACAATTGGCTGAGCTAACAGAAGAGCGCCAAAAGAAATTGCTTACAATTAACGGTATTAGTCAACAGGACTATGACATAGCTCTCAACAACCTGAAGAGCGTACAGGCTGATATTAAAATGCTACAGGTCCAACTAAGCTTTACTGAAATTCGCGCTCCATTCGACGGTGTAATCGGACTTAGAAATATAAGTGAAGGAAGTTATATTTCTCAGAATACTGTTTTGGTAAATATGGAAGAAATATCTCCTGTAAAGGTTGATTTTTTTGTTCCTGCCAAGTATATGAGTGCTGTTCAGAAGAATGACCTTATAAATTTTAATGTTAGTGGATACAATGATATTTTCAAGGGGCAAATTTATGCCATTGACCCTAAAATTGATGAAAGCACACGAGCAATGCATATAAGGGCACTTGCCGATAACAAGAATGGGCATCTTTTACCAGGTTCTTTTGCTAATATTCATATTGAATTGAACCATACGAATAATGCATTAATGATTCCAAGTGAGGCTATTATTCCCCAGATCAGTGGACAATCAGCATACTTGTCGAAAAATGGCGTGGTTGCTTCCACTTCTATCATTTTAGGAATTAGAACGGACTCTACCGTAGAAGTTGTAAGTGGAATAAAAGATGGAGATACTATTATAACCCGGGGCTTACAGTTTATTCACCCGGGTAGTACAGTGAAATTTAAAATTGTCAGATAATTTCAAGTAATAAAACGATATGAGCCTTTCATCCATAAGCTTAAAAAGACCTGTAATGGCAACAGTAATGTCCATTACAATTGTGCTTTTTGGAAGTATTGGCTATAATCGTTTAGGTATTCGAGACTATCCTGCAATTGATCCACCGGTAATTAGTGTACAAACTACATACACAGGGGCCGATCCTGATGTAATTGAATCACAGATAACAATTCCCCTGGAAAGATCTATAAATGGTGTTCAGGGTATTCGTGATATTTCTTCGACCAGTGCACAAGGATTAAGTACTATTTCCGTTGAGTTCGACCTTGGAACTGACATGGAAACTGCTGCCAATGACGTGCGAGACAAGGTTTCGCAAGGTGTAAAACTTCTTCCATTAAATATTGACGCCCCACCGGTAGTTACAAAACTCGATGCAAATTCTGATGCTATCCTCGCACTTACTTTAAAGAGTTCTACTAAAAATGATATGCAGGTTACAGACTATGCTGAGAACGTTATTGAAAATACACTACAAACTATACCGGGTGTAAGTACCATACAAGTGTGGGGTGAAAAAAAATACGCTATGCGTATATGGATGAACCCTGATAAACTTGCTGCATATGCCTTAACACCAATTGATATTGAAAATGCACTTGCAGCAAAAAATGTTTATCTACCAGCCGGAAGTGTTGAGGGAAACACCACTCAACTTACTGTAAATACTCGTGGTAACCTTGTTACGGAAGAAGACTTCAATAATCTTATCATTAAATCAAATGGGCCTCAATCCGTAAGGGTTAAAGATATTGGATATGCACAACTTGGTCCTGAGAATCTTGAGACTGTGATGAAAGAATCGGGCAGGCCAATGGTCGGGCTTGGACTCGTGCCGCAACCGGGTGCTAACTATATTGACATTGCTAAGGAGTTTTATAAACGCCTTGACCAGATCAAAAAAAGTATACCTAAAGAATATGAAGTTGATACCGCACTAGATACTACTGTCAACATCAGTAATTCTATTTCAGAAGTAGAAGAAACTTTAGCAATAGCATTTATATTGGTTATTATAATCATCTACTTATTTTTCCGCGATGCACTTATTGCATTCAGACCTCTTATTGATATCCCTGTTTCACTTATAGGTGCATTTTTTATTATGTATGTGGGAGGCCTTTCAATTAACATTCTGACACTTCTTGGAATTGTACTTGCGACAGGGCTTGTTGTTGACGATGGAATTGTAGTCACAGAAAATATTTATAAAAAGATAGAAGATGGAATGCCACCTATGGAAGCCGCAATGAAAGGAAGTGAGGAGATATTTTTTGCCGTTATTTCAACATCTATTACTCTGGCTATTGTATTCTTACCTATTATTTTCCTTGAAGGTTTTACCGGTAAGTTATTCCGTGAATTCGCTATTGTTGTTGCAGGATCGGTTCTTATTTCCGCATTCGTTTCTCTTTCACTCACTCCTGTACTTAATGTTAAGTTAGTTCGAAAGAATCATAAGAAAAGCAAGTTTTATGAAAGAACAGAACCATTTTTTCAAGGTATGAATACTTGGTATAGTAATATGCTTAGTTCATTCATGAGAAATAGATGGGTGGCTTTTCCTATTATTGGTGTGTGTATTCTCATTATAGTATTTATTGGTGGCAGCTTACAAAGAGAACTTGCACCACTGGAAGATAAATCACTTTTAAGGATTCTTGTTACCGGGCCTGAAGGTGCCTCATATAACTTCACAGATCAATATATGGATTCTGTGAATCAATTGGTTCAGGCTACCATACCGGAAAGAAGAATATGCCTTACCATTACAGCTCCGTCTTTTTCGGGTTCCGGAGCATTAAATACCGGGTATTGCAGGATCATGTTAGTTACACCTGACAAGAGAAACAGATCGCAAAATGCTATTGCAAATAAACTTTCTTCTCAACTTCTCAACTTTCCTTCTGCACGCGGAATTGTTATACAGGAGCAAACTATCGCTGTAGGTGCGGGCAAATTTGCCCAACCATTACAATACGTTATAGAAGCTCCAACTCTTAACGACTTACAAAAATCTGTTCCTGATTTTCTCAGTGCTGTAATGAAGGATCCCGTTTTCAAATCTCCTGACATTAATCTTAAATTCAATCACCCGCAACTTGATATTTCTATTGACAGAGATAAAGCAAGCGACCTTGGGGTATCAATACAGGATGTTGCTCAAACGCTTCAGGCCTCATTAAGTGGCCAACGTTTCGATTATTTTTACTTAAACAATAATCAGTATAAAATAATTGGCCAATATGAAAATGCAAACAGAGCAAAACCATTAGATATTCAATCTATGTATGTAAGAAGCTCTAAGGGTAATGTTGTACAGATGGATAATCTTTTAAAAATCAAGGATACTGCCAGCCCTGCTCAATTATACCATTATAACCGATTTGAGTCTGCAACTATTTCAGCTACTCCTGCTCCCGGCAAAACTATTGGTGATGGTATTGATGAACTAAATAAACTTGCTAAACAAATCAACCCAAGAACAAATCAATCCTACCTGTCTGGGAATGTGCAAACTGAATTAACAGGTGCATCACGTGACTTCCAGGAAAGCTCAGGCGATATCGTTTTTGCTTTTATACTTGCCCTTGTACTTATTTACTTAATTCTTGCTGCACAATTTGAAAGCTTTATCGATCCTTTTATAATAATGCTGACGGTACCGTTAGCGATGGCGGGTGCTCTTTTGTCGCTTTGGTATTTCAATCAAACTTTAAATATTTTTAGTGAAATCGGTATAATAACTCTTATTGGCCTGGTAACCAAAAACAGTATCCTTATTGTAGAATTTGCCAACCAATTACAAGAAAAGCATGGCACCCCTCTTAAAGAGGCTGTTATAGAAGCAGCTATTTCACGTTTCCGCCCAATATTAATGACAACTTTAGCAATGGCTTTGGGTGCTCTACCAATAGCACTGGCATTAGGCGCAGGCGCAACAAGTAGAAAATCTCTTGGGACAGTTATTGTAGGGGGGTTAATGTTTGCTCTCGTACTTACCTTATTTGTTATCCCTGCCATTTATACCTATATGGCTAGACCAACAAAAAAGCATGAAGTATCAGAATAGAATTCAACATATGAAAAAATATATTGTAAGTCTTGTTATTGTACTATTCTTATTTGATGCTAATGCTCAATCTTATTTATCGATAGATAGTGCCATAGCTATTACATTAAAGAATAACTATAACATACAAATAGCTCAAAACACATACAAGCAAGATGAAAATAATCATGCTCCCGGAGTTGCAGGTATGCTGCCACAGGTCATTGCAGGAGCAGGCTTAACCGAGGCTGATAACAATATACATCAGGATTACAGTAATAATACTACCATTTCAAAGAATGGAGTTATTTCTACCATAGTTACACCGGGTATAGGATTAACATGGACTTTATTTGACGGGACCAAAATGTTTATTGCCTATAATCAACTTGGCCTATTCCGCGACGAGGGTATGATAGGAATTAAAATGGCAATACAGGATAATGTGGCAAGTGTTATTGAGTCGTATTATAATATTGTACAACAAAAACAATTACTTGCAGTAATTGATTCTAATATGGTTTTATACCAGGAAGAAATGGACCTTGCACAAAAGCAATACGAGATCGGTACGGGCTCAAAACTTAATTACCTTCAGGCTAAAGTGAGTTACAATGCAGAGAAGTCTCTATTTATGAAACAACAGGTGAATGTTTCTACTGCGGTTGTAGCGCTTAACCAGATTCTTGATCAACCAGTAGAGAAGACGTATACTGTTAGTGATAGCATAGTAACCGGAAAATCATTGATATATGATACTCTTAAAGCCGATATGCTAAAGCAAAATCCCAATATATTACTTGCGAATACGAACATCGCCGTAGCAAAAAACAACTTAAAGGAAATTGATGCTACTAGATCGCCATCAGTCGTATTAGGATTAAATTACGGGCTCTCAAGTGCCCAGTACAGTGCGGGGTTTACATTACTTAACCAATCTCTTGGGATAACTGGTGGATTGACATTTGCCTGGACTTTATTTAATGGCTTTAATACGAATATTCAACATAAAAATGCTGAACTCGCCGAATTAAACGCTAAATTTCAGTACAATCAAATGGAGATACAAACCAATGCCTCTTTGCTGGAGGCCTATCAGCAATACCTTGTAAACGTTAAAATATTACAATTGGATGAAGAGAACTTCCTTGTTGCTAAAGAGAATGTAAAAGTTGCAATTGAACAATTCAGAATAGGAACTAGCAATATTGTTCAATTACAACAAGCTCAGATAAGTTTCTCTCAAGCGGGTAGCCAGGTAGTAAGCGATAGATATAATACAAAAGTTAGTGAAACCCAGCTTTTACAACTCGCTGGCCAACTTGTAAAGTAAAGTACTACAAATAAAAAAGCCATTGATTATTAATCAATGGCCTTTTTAATTAATAATAAGAACTAAATAAGTTTACTCCTTATATCCGTTACTGTTTTTTGAATATTCTGAACATCACTTAGTTTTAGTCCTGCATCCTTGAGTTTAGAAGCAGCATCAAACAAAGGTTGAAGTGTTTTAAGCATGTTAGCACAGTCAGCATTACTTTGATAGTCGGTTAATGCTTTTTGCAGGTAACTGAAGGCATACACATGAGCCCATATCCTCGCATACATATCAGCATTCTTATCGTTCTTTTCATCTTTTACAAGGTTAGTGGCAATATATAATCCTTCTATCCATCCACCTGAGAATATAATAGTACTGGTTGAAGCGCGTTTATTTGAGTAAAGCTCTTTCTGTGCTCTGTCGAATGCTGTTTGCATTACAATATTAATAGAGTCCTTGTTATTAGTAGCACTTTTAAATTGCTCCATCAACTTCTGGTCATAAGCAGAGGTTATACCAAGTGCACTTGCCAATTTTGCTATTTGAACTATATATTGAGTTGCGTCCTGCATTTGATTATAACTTGCTAAATAACCCATATCGGCTCCATATATACCCATATTAACAGCTTGCTGAAATGTACCTGAATAACTACCTGCTTTATCAGGCGGATTGAGGATAGATTTATTGAGCTGAATACCTTCCTTTGCCAGTTCCTTACCAATATCAGTTGGTGCAGGAATATTGGTCATGAGCAAGCCAAGGTTTGTAACCGTGGTAGCCTTTGCACTATCTTTTATCACATCATCTGCGGCATAGCAGGTGCTTCGTTATTCTTGCAAGATGATACCCCAAGAAGCAAGGCCATAGAAATAGAACTGAGTACTAAAAGATTGTTTTTCATGTTTTTTTGTCGATATATTAATTCTGCCAAAAATAACAGAATTTGCTTTAGTCGGCCAATTATTACTTTAAATATTTTTTCTTGCGCTTTTGTATTCTGATTAAAATTATTATTTATAATTGCGACCTGATTTTTGTTTTTAAAGAAAATAGCAGTATCTTTGAAAAAGCTTGATTTTAGAGGTTATTTAGAGATACAAACAGATAAAGTAGCTATATATATATTTTTTTTCTAGAAAAACAAGAGCAGAAAAAGTTTTTTATTTGAAATGATTTGCTTTGATTTGCCACTATTAAAATATCGCAGGAAATAATTCAAAAAATATACTCAGTTAAAAATATTATACTTCTGATTTACTAATGGAAAAAACACACGCTAAAGTTTGGGAACAATGTCTTACGATTATCAAGGATAACGTAACTCCACAAAGCTTTAAAACGTGGTTCGAGCCTATTAAGCCAATTAAATTAAAAGATAATGTATTGACCATTCAGGTACCAAGCCAATTCGTTTATGAATACCTTGAAGAACATTATATTTCTTTATTAAGGAAGGCTATTAAAAGAGAACTCGGATCTGACTCACGCTTAGAATACAGCATTGTGATGGAGAACACCCGCAATGCAAAACCATATACGGTAAAGATTCCCGGTTCAAATAAACAAGCCGCTAAAGGACAACCTGTTAATATTCCTATTGACATTAACAAAAACCCTATCCGCAATCCGTTTATTATTCCCGGATTAAAGAAGGTAGATGTTGCTCCTCAACTTAACCCGAACTATTCTTTCGAGAATTTTATAGAAGGTGACTGTAACCGCCTTGCACGCTCAGCTGGCTTTGCCGTAGCTCAAAAGCCAGGAGGAACTTCATTTAACCCATTATTTATTTACGGTGGTGTTGGACTTGGAAAAACTCACCTTGCCCATGCAATTGGTTTAGAGATAAAAAATAACTTTCCTAATAAGACTGTTCTTTATTTATCTTCTGAAAAGTTTACTACCCAGTTTATAGATGCAACTAAAAACAATACACAGAACGACTTTATAAATTTCTATCAGATGATAGACGTATTAATAGTTGATGATGTGCAGTTCCTCGCAAAGAAAGAAAAAACACAAGATGTATTCTTTCACATCTTTAATCACTTGCACCAGAATAGCAAGCAATTAGTATTCACTTCTGATAAGCCTCCAGTTGAGATCGAAGGAATGGAACAGCGCTTGCTTTCTCGTTTCAAATGGGGTCTTGCAGCTGACCTTCAAATACCAGGCCTTGAAACCCGTATTGCTATACTCCAAAGAAAGATATATACTGAAGGATTGGATATATCAAGCGATGTAGTTGAATACCTGGCTTATAGTATTAATAGCAATGTTCGTGAATTGGAAGGTGCCCTGATTTCCCTTGTGGCTCAATCGTCACTTAACAAGAAAGCTATTACTCTTGAACTTGCCAAGCAAATGATTGACAAGTTTGTAAAGAATACAGCCCGTGAAGTATCTATAGATTATATTCAGAAGGTAGTATGCGATTATTTCGGCTTACCTATTGAAATGATCAAATCAAAGACACGTAAGAGAGAAGTTGTACAAGCCCGTCAGATAACTATGTACTTTGCTAAGAGCTTTACGAAATCTTCATTGGCGAGTATCGGCTTACAATGTGGTGGTAAGGATCACGCAACAGTTCTTCACGCTTGCAAAACGGTAAACAACCTGATAGATACTGATAAACGGTTTAAAGGTTATATTCTCGAGTTGGAAAAGAAGATTACACTCTCTAACTACCAATAAAAACTTATTTAATAATACAGTAAGAAAGAGAGGCTATATGCCTCTCTTTCTTATTATGGAAGTTCATAATTCATAACTTTGTGTTTATTAATACGATAATGAATAAAAAGATATATATGGTTTGCCATGGCAATATTTGTCGGTCGCCATTGGCAAAATTCCTACTTATACTGAAGTTGAAGGAGAAGAATGTTACCGGTATTGAAGTAGATTCTGCAGGAACATCCGGAGCACATGCCGGTGAACAACCTGATGCAAGAACAATGGCTAATGCACTTACTCATGGATTAGATATCTCATCGCATAGGGCTAAACAATTCAAAAGCGCTGACTTTTCCAAATTTGATCGTATCTATGTAATGGATAGTGCAAACTATTCAGATATTATGTTGTTAGCAGAAAGTGAGAAAGACAGGAACAAAGTAGAACTGTTTCTTGAAGCCGCACATCCCGGTTCTAAAGATTCAGTGCCTGACCCTTGGTATGGAGATGAAAAGGGATTTGAAAAGGTGTATAACATTATTGATAAGGCTTGTTCCATTATTGCCGATAAACTAAAAAAAGGCGAATTACCTTAAAGAATGAGCACTTCTACAAAAGGCATATTATATCTTATTCCCAGTTTACTGGGCGATTCTTCAGTTGAACGGGTTATACCTAGTTACAACAAAGAGATTATTCAATCATTAGATGAGTTTATTGTTGAGGATGCCCGCACCGCAAGGCGTTTTCTTATTAAGGCCGGAATAACTAAACTGATCGACTCCCTTACCTTTCATTTACTTAACGAACACACAGTGCCGGTTGAGGTGAGCCATTTTATTGAAAACCTGATGCAGGGCAAAAATATTGGCTTGCTTTCTGATGCAGGGTGCCCTGGTATTGCTGACCCCGGTGCTGCTGCAATTAAACTGGCACATAAAAACAACATCAGGGTTGTTCCTCTTGTCGGCCCCTCCTCTATCCTGCTCGCTCTCATATCCTCCGGCTTAAACGGCCAGAAGTTTGCCTTTCATGGTTATTTGCCTAAACAACAAACGGACCGCAAAACCAAATTAAAACAACTGGAAGCCGAAGCTTATAAGGAAAACCAAACCCAATTGTTTATTGAAACGCCATACCGTAATGATGGTTTGTTACAGGATATTATTACTACTTGCAGGCCTGAGACTTTACTTTGTGTTGCATCCGACATTTCCCTTAACTCCGAATATATAAGAACAATGCCAATTAAGGACTGGCATGCTGTAAAGAAAAGTTTCAATGACCATCCTGCCATTTTTGTTATCGGTAGTCCCACCTATTTTGAAAGCGACCGCAAAGGTCGCCACTAAACAAGGCTTTCAAAAAGTCTGTCAACTAATATAGTTTCTGCACATTTAAAATGCCCTTTAGGGCAAGCCTTATAGCCATGCAATCCGCATGGCCTGCAATCTAATTTCTCATCTGTTTCAATAATAAATGACTTGTCTGACAAAGGACCGAAACCAAATGCAGGAACCGTTGAGCAGTATATTGCGGTAACCGGCGCATTAACAGCTGAGGCCAAATGCATGGGAGCCGAATCGTTCACATAATTCATTACTGCGTCTTTCATTAAGGCAGCCGATTGTAAAAAAGAAAGTTTGCCCGATAAACTTTCAACACTTTTATTTGTAGAAGAACTTATGATCTCATCGCAGAGCGCTTTATCACTTGCTGCCCCTAACAAGTAAACCTTATATTTTCCTTGAAGTTTATTAATAAATTCAATCCACTTATGTTTTGGAAATTGCTTTGTAAACCAAACTGAAGAAGGCGCAATACATATATAGGGTTGGCTTTTATATTGTTTCACCGATTCAAAGTGATCTGGCTGCGGGTAAAGCACAGGAGCTATTTTTTCATTATCTGTGTATTCAGCAATCAACTCAATGTTACGTTCCACTTCATGTTTACCATTACCTATTATGTGCGCCACCTTTTTAGTAT
>OLMA01000017.1_pt1 | contig 29326 bp, 45 predicted proteins | sample 1604671 | NCBI WGS metagenome assembly OLMA01 (sample SAMEA104055725, study PRJEB20765) | soil metagenome | biome: Arctic tundra; feature: Polygonal ground; material: soil | place: USA | collected 2011-09 | depth 0-0.5 m | reverse complement strand
CCAGGTGCTGCCATATTTGCTAAACGGTACTGTATACACCACCATCCTAACAAACGGCTCTACAGGCCCATCTAACGCTCAATTAGCATCACTTTACGACTCTACCGACAGTGGCACGATTTACTCAATCGTAACTGGTGCGGGTTTGGGTTATTACTGGTTAAATCCAGTTTTGTTTAATGCTGTGCGTTACATTAATTTTACAAGCTCGGTCTCACAGAGTGATGCGCAGGTTAGTTTGATATTGCCACCGCTTTGGCAGGGTATTAAGTCTTGATTAAGTGGTTTAAAAAACGGTTTTGTAAAAGAGTAGAATATCAGGCAATTACTACATTGCGGGTTAAGTGTGGTTGGTATTGTGTCGATGATAATGTTTATGCGTTTGCTGTACTTGATAATGATAATAGTTATCATGCTGCAAATAGAGATTTAGCAAGTTATCGTGTAGATATCAGGCATGGTAAATTATATTATCAGTTGAATAATGCGCCACGATTAAAAACATATTTATTTAGTGAAGATGAAGCCGAAATTAGAGCGGCGGCAGAAAAGATGATAAAAAAAGCTTACTCTATAAAAAATGAATAACATAGAAAGAATTTTAAATCTTATCGCTTATTTAAAAAATAGCGATACGTTAGCGTTAAGCACTGTAAAAGCGGTTATAGCAGAGCTTGATAACGATATTAAAGTTTGGGGCGACTTACAAGATAAAGCGATTGAGCGCTTGCAAAGCACATGTGAGATACAAGATAAAGAGATACGCTCTTTGCAGAATATGATCTGGTGGCGTGCAGAAAGAACCAAACAAATTAATGACGATATTTTAAATGGAAAATAAAGAATTGTTTGTAATTAAACCTGAATATTTTAAAAGCCTTGAGATTAACTTTCGTGAAAGCGAAGTTGATGAAAGACAAAAATTGTTTTTTACATTGAAAGGTTTAGTTATTGGAGAGCAACATGGTTTTTTTGATAAAACCATTAACTTCTCGATAGACAAAAAAGAAAAAGATTTAATTAATGGGCTTGCAGATTACTTAGTTGAATTTGCTAATGCTATTAGAGAGTTTGGAAAGGATAAAGAATGAGCTTTAATGTTGGCGATAAAGTTGCGGTTTACGATTGTACAGATCGTTCTGTAGGATTCATTAACGAGATTGATCGCGAAGACAATACATTATTAATTTCTTCATGCAAATGCGAAATCGAACTTGATGATTCTTATTGGGTTCATCCAAACCAATGCCGCAAGATTGTGAAGAAAGAGAAGTTTGTGGAAAATCTTGCTAAGCTTCATGAAAAACACATTCAATCAATTCGTGAAAGCGTAAAAACTTTAATTGATGATCCTATGTATAGCAAATGGTGCGCATCCCATAAAAAAAGAATTGAAGAGTCAACACCTAAAATTGTTATTACCTCTTCTCTAAACGAATCAGATTTAGAAGACTGTAATATTTGTAATGGTGAATTGAATAAAGCAATCAATGAAGAGATTGATATTCAGCTTAAAAAGTCTGATATCTGCCCATTATGTGGTGATAACTGTAAAGGTCATAAAGAATTATTTGAAAATAAACCAGTTATGTCGCCTTCAACCGGAGAAAGTCTTAAACGATTCTTTGAGCCTACAGGCTGTTATTGTGAAAGCGTTGCTTCACAAGAAATAAATCATTCTATCGACTCAATACGTGAGGCTGTAACAGCTCTCCATCATCAAAAAGACTTATATAATGAGCCTGTACCGTCACACGAAACTTCGTCATTTGATAGATACCAAATCAGACTCGAATATGTGCTTGAAAAACAAAACGAACGCATTAGTAATCTTGAGAAAATTGATAAAATAAATTCTGAATCACATAACTCAAATAATGAAATTTTCTCCGCAAGAATAGATAGCTTAGAAAAAATCATCGCCGAAATATCTCTTGCTTGCAAAACGGATGATAAAAGAATTAATTCGTTGATTGAAATGAATGATCATAATGTCAATGAGTTACAAACTCATTTATCCCATATCAATGAAAAACATAATCAGCTTGTCGAAGTTTCAAAAGCAGAAAATAAAAAGTTGCAAGATAAAATTTCAGATCAGCAAATTACAATTGATTCTCTTTCTAAATCTTTCAAAGAGCTGGAAATTAATCAACTAAACCTTTCTCAACGAAAGGATTTTTTTGAAGCTAAGCTGTTAGAAGCTTTTAAAAATGGTAATGAGCGGTATGAGAAAATGGAAGAACAAGTAAAAGATCTTAAGCCCTCAATAGACATGTTTAATCATGCTAAACAATTTACTGATAAAGTTGTTTTAAGAAGAATTGATTCGTTAGAATCAAAAGTGGATGGTTTGAGTTTATTAGCTAACGCTAATAGAATTTTAAATAAAACTAAAAAATAATAGAGCTACTTTAGAAGAACAATAATGAGCGTTGAAGAGTCAAACCACAAAAAAAGTAGGTTTGATGTTAATGAAGATAAACCGCTTAGTAAATTGGCTTTAAGATTTATTGATGAGTACGTTGCAAAGCCGATAGGAAGTGAGGCTGTAATACGCGCCGGTTATAGTCCTGCTAATGCCGATAAAAAAGCTTATATGCTGTTAGAGGATGGTAGAGTAAAGGCCGAAATAGCCCGTAAACAGAAGATTTTAAGCGCAAAATACGAAATTACGCAGGAAAGAGTACTAAAAGAATACGCAAAAATAGCCTTTGCAAACATGGATGATTTTTCAAAATGGAATGGCAGTTGTTCTGTTTTGAAAAACTCTGATGAAATAAAAAGATATAAAAAAGCGGCTGTTTCTGAGATTACACAAACGACTAATTCACGCGGTGAGTCTAGTATTAAGTTAAAGCTGCATCCTAAAACACCTGCGCTTGATTCGATTAGCAGACATTTAGGAATGTTCATTGATCGCAAAGAGATATCAGGGCCAGGTGGCAAACCGATTAAAGTTGATAGTTCAGAGCCGGTTGATTTATCAATGCTAAGCGATGAACAGTTATCACAGTATGAAAACCTCACTAAGATTGTGATGGAAGCCAGATTAAATAAAGAGTCTAAAGATAATAAATGACAAGTAACGCATTATCATTGCAAGTGTTAGATGATCTCTATAAAAAAATAGATGAGATTAAAAGCGTGCAGTGTGAGCTGGCCAGTTTAGTAGCAGAATGTGCTAGATTGATTGCGTATGAAGCTCAAGATGGTGAGGCTGTTGATATTGCAGCTAAGTCTTATCGCTTGCTGGCTAAATTGTTTAGTGAAATTGAGGTTAAATGATTACTGGCGCATCAGAAACAAGAACAAGTTGGGAAATGGAAAGAGATTACCACCAAGACTTACAAAACAGAATCAAACAGCTTGAAGAGAATCAGGCTAAGATAGTAAAGGCTTTATTAAGCTTTAGAGAGAATCCATCAAGACACGCATTTGATGGTATTTATTATACTTTGGTTACTGATACATCCGATAAATAGCATTACTGGCTTTATCGAAGGGTGGGGACAATGTGTCCCCATCCTTTAATAAGCAACTAAACCATTGGCTCTATTTTTAGCTAACATGCTCATCCATTTGATGTTTAGTGTTGCGATATACTGTAAAGTTTTTTTGTCGAACTTCTCTAAAGAAGCCACAAGTTTTTTATAAGTTTCGCTTGATGGATTGATAGAATTAATGCCGCCAAATTGTTCTTTAAGAGTTATTATTTGTTGCTCGCTGAATGGTTTGTTTAAATAAGTTTTCATGTTTTTATTTCCTTTGGTTGGTTTAAGATTACTTGTAAATGTTGCCTAAATGATTGCTGCTAACCTTTAAGCTCTCTACAAAATCATTAGCTTGACGATAAGTCATGTCAAGTTGACGCTCTTCATCTGTAAGATAATAGTAGGCTTTGCCGTCGTACATACTAACAAAGCAAATTACGCCATGCTTATTCAATCTGAATGTTTGATTTTTGTACGAAAAGTCAATGTAGCGTTTAGTGATTTTCGTGATGCAATCTTTGTTTAACATGTTTTTATCTCCTTTTTTGATTAAATCCAAAATAAAAAAGTTTTGAGTGGAGAATTATTTTTTATTACATTGTTTTTGTAGCGCTCTATTGAGTTACTAGCTTTGTCAAATTCGGCGTCTGAGATATTAGTTAAATCAATATTGTTATCAGCACAATACTTACATAGAGTCTCGTAAATGTTAATGTCGCGCTGAGAATCAATTGCAACTGCATTTTTAGGTGATAGTAACTCGTAGTTCTCAAACTGTATGTTTAATTTGCTATCATCAAATACGTTTTCTGTGTTCATGTTTTTATCTCCTTGCTTCCAGCTTTGCGACATTGCCTAGCTGATAAGAAACATAATAGACGATTGTAAAATACACGTCAAGTATTTATATTAAGATAATTAAGATTAAATAGTTATGCAACAACTACGTGACTGGATTAAAATAACGCCAGGTTGTGAATTGCCAGCTTTAAATCAAAGCGTACTCGTTTACGATACTGAAACGGGTGATATAGAAACAGCTTGGTTATTTAGAGATAATCAATGGGAATGGTTTTTAAATTCTTATTGCAAACCGACTCACTGGTGTGAATTTCCTGATACGCCACACTTATAGAATAAATGATTGATATCGAACTGATAAAGGCTGAGAGGGCTCGTAGAAGTCTATCAGAGTTTATTAAGCAAGCTTGGCATGTTGTAGAGCCTGCAACACAATACATACATGGTTGGCATATCGATGCTATTAGCGATCATTTGACCGCTTTACGGCATGGACAGATTAGAAATCTTCTAATAAACATGCCACCAAGACATGCAAAACCTGTTAGTATACAGAGTATGATATTAGAAAAACAAAAAGGAAGAGTCCAACTTAAAGATATTAGCGTCGGCGATGAAGTTCTTACGCATCGGGGAAGATTCAGAAAGGTTATAGCTGTACATGAGCAGGGCATATTGCCGTTGCTTGAGATAGCCGTCCATTCTGGTAGAAAGCTTAGACTGGCTTACGAACATCCACTTTTGACGCCCACAGGATGGAAGCAAGCTCAACACATAACAACAAATGATACACTTGCTGAAATACACGCACAAAGTGAATGCGGACAAAAGACAATTAGCAATGAAGAGGCAAGGCTAATAGGTTACTTAGTTGGTGATGGTAGTGTTAAATATCAAACTGCCACATTCACCAATTGTGATCCTGATACTATTGCTGATTTTGAGCATTGCGCAAAGACAATGGGATTTAGGACGAGAATAAAGCGCATACCGCCTTCTGCTATTAATAAGATGCCAAAAGCTTCATTAATAGTTTTGCTGCCAACATGTAAAGAAGGTAAAACAAAATGGCATGTATCAACAAGTGGCCCACATCCAGTTTGGACATTTTTAGAAAAGCATAATCTAAAAGGTAAATGCTCTTATGATAAGCGAGTGCCAGATGCTGTTATGTCTGGAACCTCCGAAACTATCGCGCATTATTTAGGCGCATATTGGGCTTGTGATGGTTCCATAGGGAAAAAAGCTACGAAATTTGCTAGAAAAGAAAGAGCTTATAAAGAGCAATTTAGAAAAGACATTAGATGTTCAGCAACAACCGTTTGCGAAGGATTGGCCTTTGACCACCAACATTTATTAACGCGTCTTGGAATAACATCTAGAGTTAGAATAAAACGAGCACAATTAAAGACAAGAATCCAAGGTGATATTTATTTATCTTATAATGTTGAGCTTGGCACTCAAAATCAAATAGCTAAATTTGGTAAAATAGTTCCAATTTATCATTCAAAACTTAAAAACCTTATTGATTATAATAGAGCCGATTTTGATAGGATAATAAGTCCTGATAAAGTTATTGCCATAACTGCAATAGAGCCTGGTGAATGCCGCTGTTTAACAGTAGAAGAAGATAGTAGTTTTACGATAGAAGATATAGCGGTTCATAATAGCCTCTTATGCGGCGTCTTCTTTCCTGCATGGTATTGGATTGATAGGCCGGATATTAGATGGCTATTTGCAAGTTATGCTCAACCACTTAGTACGCGTGATAGCGTTAAATGCAGGCGCTTAATACAATCACCTTGGTACAAAAAGAATTTCGGCCATATCTACCAACTCACCGGCGATCAGAATCAAAAGACACGGTTTGAAAACACCAAGCAAGGCTATCGTTTAGCAACATCAGTTGACGGGGGTGCCACTGGTGAGGGTGGCGATATCATCGCAGTGGATGATCCGCACAACGTGCGTGAAGCTGAAAGCCAAGCGACACGAGAAAATACATTGACGTGGTGGGATGAAGCCATGTCAACGCGTGGTAATGACCCAAAGACGTTTGCCAAGCTGATTGTAATGCAACGTGTTAATGCGCTTGATTTAAGCGGTCATGTACTCGCACAAGGCGGTTACGAACATCTTTGCTTGCCTGCTGAATATGAAGGTTGCAAGAAAATAACCAGCATTGGCTGGTCGGATCCACGCATAGAAGATGGCGAGTTATTATGGCCCGAGCGCTTCGATAGGGAAGCGATAGACGGGCTTAAAAAGGTTTTGAATATCTACGGTACTGCTGGCCAATTACAGCAGAGACCAACGCCCAGAGAGGGTGGAATATTTGAACTGAAATGGCTTGAGAAAACCTATAGAGAATTACCAAAACTGGTTTATGTTATCCAGTCATGGGATACCGCTTTTAAAGTTAAAAAGACCAATGATTATTCAGCCTGCATTACAATAGGTGTTGGCGCTGATAAGAATTTTTATGTGTTGCATGTCTTTAAAGAAAGACTTAAATACCCAGACTTAAAACGCATGATGGTTAAATTGTTCAAACAATTTAGCCCAATGAAAATACTAATAGAAGACAAGGGAAGTGGCCAAAGCTTAGGCCAAGAAATGTTATTACCAGTTCTTGATGACGTGTTTGATGGTGAAGATGGAAAGAATAAAGTTTTTCATAAACTCCCTATTAAGCTCATTGAGCCTGACGGTGACAAGGTGGCCAGAGCTAATGCTTGCACAACTATCGTTGATATCAATCTGTTTTTACCTGAGCACGCAGATTGGAAGCAAGATTATTTAGATAGTATGACCGCATTCCCCAACGGCGCGCATGATGATGATGTAGACGCCACAACACAGGTTTTGATACACTTAGCTGTTAATACACGGGCAAGAGCGCCCGCTATGGCTAATATCAACGTTTTTGGGAGATAGGTTTGTGCGATATCTTTTGTTAATTACTAATTAATACTAATCAATACTAATTTAGTAATTAAGGCTGAACAGCCATAAAGCTGAAATATGGCTGTAAAGCCATAAATAAAGAATAAAAACTTTATTGAATGGGTTGTTGACGGTAATATTGTTTAATCATGACATGTTAAATCCTTAATAAAGATAACTTTACTTAGTAAGTTGCTTAGTAAAGGCAAATGCATATATTTTATTAATTGCTAACAACCTACTAATCAATGCTAAATTAGTAATTAACATAACCGCCACGCCTATGAGCATTGCTTATGCGTAACCTTGGCGGTTTTCTAACTTGACAAATACAGTTAAAATTTGTATATTCCCCAACATGATAAAAATAATCATGCTAAGCGCCATAAGCGGCTGGCTTACAGGGATAATGTTTTATGACCAAATTGGTCACTGGTTAATATAGATGCTTAACCTCAAGCTAAACAAAGACGATTTAATCTGCCTGCAAGTTGATGCAAATCAAAACCATATACTTATGCTTGGTGGCTTACATATACAGATCACAAAACAACAATTAGAAGAGATTCAAGACCAGATAGTGCTAAGTAAAGGCTTTGGTGATGGTGCTTTTTCTATAGTCCTCGATAGAAGGGCTGCTGGCGGTGGTGGCGGCTCTGGAAAGGGTTTAAATGACTGATACAACAACATTCGACCTCGGCGAAAAAGATGATCTAATCTGGATGTACAACATGCCATTAGATCGCTTTAATAGAATATTTGTTTTTGCTTATTTTAGAGTGTCATTTGGTAATGTGTATGGTGATTCACACTTCATCAATATTGATAGCTCGGCGTTAGAGGCCAATGTAAAAGACATTAAGCCACTATTGATTGATGGTCATGAAGATACGTTTAAACAGCTTGCAGAGCGCACAGATATCATTGTAGGCAATGCTGATAGAGAGAGAATGTATAATCAATATCTCACTATCACTACAGAGCCATTGAGACATTCGTTTAGCTCGTTTGCAGCTTTGAAAGAACATTTTTTGGCTAATGCAGATGTGCCACAAGTTTTGAAAGATTATATTAAGGATGTTGAGTGATTGAAGAGCGCGCTTTAACTACGCAAGAATTACAGATTATAGAAAGAATCAACGCGCACTTAAAACATTACTTTCCACCACACTACCTCCACCTGATGTGGATTAAAAACAAATGACCATAAAAACGCTTCACAAAACCATGGGAGACTTTGCCGCTAAATGGCTAGGCTTTAAAAACGATTACCAAGACAAGTGCGGTCATGAAACAGTCAGTTATTATCACAGATTAAGCGTTGAAGATTCTAAAACTATTGGCAATTTGATGTTTGAAGTTGACAGGCTAGCTAAGTTATTTGTTGAGGCAGAAGGTAAGCTCAAAGCATTAGCCTTTGCTAATAAGAATTTGAAAGCTAGGCTTAAAGGTTATCAAACAAGATGGGGTGCTAAAAGTAAGGCGAAGCAATCTCCCGTCAAGAAGTCCGCTTGCAAATGAGCATCGTAAGTTTACAGATGCATAATACCCTATTATTAAACACCGATACCTATACCGATATAGCGATGGATTATATTAATGCTGGTCGTAGCTATGAATATGTAAAGGCTAAAGACTGGATCGAAATAACAGAAGCAACACCACCTTTAAATAAAGACATTATATGTTGGTGCAAAGAAAGCGATAGAAATGTCGAAGGATTTAGAGTGTTTAATTTTTACAGCAATGGACATGTAGACTCACTGATAGAATTATACAAAATAACCCACTGGCAAGAAGTGATTGCTCCAGTTAAATGAGCGAAGATAAAGAATGTTTTGAAGATGGAACGCCAAAAGAAACGTATTGTACTCAATGTGAGAAAAACGTGTCGGTGATTTTTTGTGGGTTCTGTTTAGAATATGAGTGCAAAGAATGTCACTGGAATTTTTGGGATTAAATGATATACTTTAAAGCAAATCCGGTAGAGAACAATCTTCCTTGTGTAAATCATGATAGATGGGAAAAAACAACCATCCAACTTGCAGAAATTGTTTACTTAAAGAATAGAGTTGCAGAGCTTGAGAAACAAATTGATTGTCTTAGACGATTGCATGCTAGCAGAAAGAAAGCTATTAGCTAAATGAAATACACCATAACACTAGACAAAAAGCCAAAGCCACCTAAACCAAGAGATATTACGCCCCCTAACTTGGATGCTCTTGTAGTGGCCTTTACAAAGCTAGAAGAGGCTATCAAAGGCGTTAGCAAAGCTTATCTTGAGTGCGATGACAATGCTAAGATGTATCTCCAAATGGCTTTAGAGGCTTAGATGCTAACTGAAAGACAAGAGCAATCTATTACACATATAATAAGCATAGTGCATGATGTGGGATGTTTATTGCTTGGTTGCTTAATGACAGATAAATATGCACGTTTATTTAGACGAAAAATAAATTATAAATTAATACAAGAGAATAGACTTGAAAAAATATCCGATTTTGAGTTTGATTATTCGACTGGCGGATATAAATATAAAGTAAACAACTTAGATGGTTTAAGTATTATAATTACAGAAGGTGCAAATATTCTTAGTAATGATGGCAGTATAAATAGAAGTATTTCATGTCAGTTATTGCCAGTAGAGGCTTAGATGAGCTTAATAGGATTATTAATAGGTGGTTTATTAGGCCCATTGCTTTTTTGTTTATATGATTCTATTTCTGATAAAATAAAATCATACAGATATAAAGATGATTATATCGTTGGAGACAACGAACGCTATAAGGCCATTTTAAAACAATCTTGGTATGGTATAAAATAATAATATGGGCTTTTACTCTGCAAGAAGAAACCTAAAAGAAATGTGGTTTATTTGGAACTGGAAGCCAATGAAGAACAATAAACGTTTTATTAGGGTGTTTAAGTCATAATGTATAAAATTTCCAAAACGGTTAATATTTGTGGTAATAAAAAATTAAAACGCGCGCAAATTAAATCCACATTCACAGTTGATGAAGTTATTGACGGTAAGATAACAAAGGTATCAATCACTAATCCTAGATTCTTAATCTGGCGACCATCGAAAGATGGAAAATTTTTTATTCGGGTTTACTCAAAAATAAGGCAATCAAATGAAAGCTAAAGACAAAAAAACTAAAATGGTCAGCAAAGTAGACCTTAAAAAAGTTATGCAGAAAGATAAAAAGGATGATATGAAGATGATTAATTCTGCTATGAGGAAGAAAAAGAAATAATGACTAATATCAGTGGTTTTATTTTTGCTTTCTTGTTATTAATGGCAGTGATTTCAATAATATTTTCAGTAGTATATTAAAATAAATTCAATCGGTGACATTTAGTCACCACTTAACAACCCGCTCACAAGGCGGGTTTTTTTATTCCCGTAAATTACAAAAGGTGATTAAATGTCCACATATTCCGTTGATACTAGTGCGCTTACAGAACGTCCTACCATTTATAACACTCTGCAATATAATGTTGCTGAAATACTGATGCCTAACGTACCTAACGTTGTTGCGAGTGGCGCTGGCGCTACTGTTGTTGTTGCCGTGGTATTTGATACTACAACTGCTTTCGTGCCAAATTTGCCGATTGATACTCACTACAATATTGAAGTTTGCCCTTCACAAGCCTGCGCTGTTAGTTACTCTGCTAAAACTACTGCTGGCTTTACAGTAACACTAACACCACTCACGAGCGGCGTAACTCTAGCCATTGGTACTATTGACGTACGCGTTACCTTTCCAAATGGCGGGGTAAACTAAAATGACTACTTTTAATGTCGATACAAGCTCGCTTGTAGGTCGCCCCACTGTTTTACAAGCAGGCAGTGTGGGTTATTCAAAATATAAAATGCTGTTGCCTAACGTGCCGACTTTAGTAAGTCAAAGTGTTGCAAGTGTTGCAGTAACGAGTGCTGGAACTGGCTACACAACGATACCGCTCGTATCATTTGTCAGCACAACGGGTAATAGCGCTGCTGCATACGCTACGATGCAAGCATTAACTGCAACTGTCGTTACGCCTGGTGTTGGTGTGTGGGCACCTAACGATACAATAACATTGCTTGGCGGGACTGGATCCGAACCTCAATTGGGAGTTATTACTACTCAAGTTGTTTCAGCGTCTATAGTTGCTGGCGGTACGGGCGGCACATCGGGAACGCAAACAGTTACGGGTACAACTGGTACTGGCACCGATTTTGAGGCCAGCGTTTTTGTCAGTCTTGGTGGCATTATCACGTCGATTCTTTCTATCGCGGTTCCGGGCAGTTACACCACTAATCCAACAACTCCAAGCGCAGAGCCTGTAACGGGTGGCGGCGTAACTGGCGCAACATTTAATCTCGTGATGGGCATTTTAACGGCTAATGTAAAGGTTCCGGGAAATTTGACCGCATTACCTCCTTACCCTGTGAGCGGCACAGGCAGCGGCGCTGGAACTGGCGGTACATTCAACATGACTTATGGCGTTAACACTGTCGTGGTAACTGCTGGCGGCGAAGATTACGTCACAGCGCCTACGGTTGCGTTTTCATCCGGCGCGGCAACAGCTACAGCTACTGTTAGTGGATCAGGTTCAACGGCTGATGTTGTTTTGTCGTTTAATGATGTTATACCAACTTCTAATTACAGCGTTAAAGCATGCCCCTCGCAAGCTGGCGTTGTGTCTTATGGAACAAAGTCAACTCAAGGTTGCATCGTTACTTTAACTCCATTAGATGGCACGACATTATCTGCTGGTACGATGGATATCAGTCTGGAGTACACATACTAATGAAAAAAGCCATGGGTTTTAAAGCAGTACAAAATAAAATCGCAAGTAAAGAAGGTGTTAGCAAAAAAAGTGCTGGTGCTATATTGGCCAGCTCAACACGTAATGCAAGTCCAAAAGCAAAAAAAGCCAATCCGCGTTTAAAGCGGGTTAAATAACTTTAATTAAAAAAGGTGAATTATGAAAGAATTAGCATCAAAAGCATGTGAATCTCAAATGAAGTCTACTGGCTCCAGGACTAAAACTCTTGAGCAGCTTAACAAAGAGAGCGCTAAAAGTAATTTAGGTGTTAAGAAGCTAAACAACACTGGTTCGTCTGCTAAAAATACTAAATAATAAAACACGGTAAATCTTATCTCATGTTGAATTATATTTTACAATCAATTCCGTGGGATAAAGACTTACCACATCGATCGAAGATGATCGATTTATATACCCGTGTTTATGATGGAACTCTTTACAATCATCTTAAGTATTTCTATTTTCAGGAACGACAGGAAGGACAAGGCGGTTCTTATATAAAGATAAATCAACGTCAACCATCGGTAAAGACTCGATTTTGTAAGTTAGTTACCGATAACAGCGTGTCTTTATTATTTGGAAGTGAACATTTTCCGAGTCTTGTTTGTGAAGATGAAGTGCTTAGGGATGATTTAGAAAATATCATTAAGGAATATAAGATAAATAAAATAATGTCACGTAGTGCCACCATTGGCTCTACAGGCAGCGTTATCATATTTGTTAGGGTATTTGATGGTATCTTTCGTTTTGAACCCAGAAACACAAAAAACATATTCCCTATCTTTGATGATGTTATTGAAGATAAATTAACGGGGGTTGTTGAGCGTTACAAAGTAAAGGGTTCCGCTCTAATTGAACAGGGTTATAAAAACGTTGAATACCCAAATAAGCACTATTGGTTTAAAAGAGAGTGGGACGAAAACAGCGAGATTTATTACCTACCTTCGTGCTGTGAAGACAAAGAAGAAAGTTACATAGTCGATAAGAAGCGCTCTAAAGAGCATAACTTTGGCTTTGTACCCGCTATATGGATTAAGAACTTACCCAGAATTACGGATAGTGATGAACATGGCAACATCGTTGATGGCGCTTGCACGTTTGAGCCTGGTATTGATACCAACATAGAAATTGATTATCAGTTAAGCCAAGCTGGTAGAGCATTAAAGTATTCATCCGATCCACTTCTAGTATTAAAACTAGAGGATGAAATGTCATTGATGCAAACCAATGGCATTGACTCAGGTGATGGAACAGGCGGAACGGTATTGCCACGCTCTGCCAACAACGTTTTAACACTTAACGAAAAAGATGAAGCTAAACTGTTAGAAATAAGCGGTGATGCTTGCAAGGCCGTACGAGAGTATGTACGTGACTTGCGCGAATATATGATGGAAGCCATTGGCGGCAATAAAGCCCATGCGGATAAGGTTAACGCCTCGCAATCAGGACGCGCCATGCAAGCCATGAACCAATCATTAATTTGGTTAACAGACCACTTGAGAATTAGCTATGGTGAATGTGGGTTGTTAAAGCTCATTAACATGATTATGGATATTACCAATGTTCCAGGATATGGCATTAAATTAAACGGTAAGCTGTTATCAAAGTTAACCTCAAGCGAATCTATAAGCCTTAAATGGCCACCTTGGTATCCTGATACCCCATCAGACAAGATGCAAAATGCAAGTGCATTAAAAACATTATCTGATGCGGCGATTATCAGCAAAGAAACGTCAACTAAATCCATAGCAGATAATTATGGTATTGAAGACCATGAAGAAGAGCAAAAACGAATTGATGTTGACTTGCAAAAAATAGCAGATGCGCAACCTGAATTAAAACAAATACAAAATATTTAAGTAATCCTTGATAGGGTTATGAGTAGTAACGTGGGAAACCACACAGAAGGCCGCCTGATGCGGCTGTTTTTTTGCCTACGATTAGGCAATTGGAGTAAGACTGATGTCTGATGATAATAATGAAGGTACTGGTAGTGAAACACCTAATGAGGAAAAAGTAACGCCGAATGAAAAGCCTAAGCATGAAGAAGGTAATCATAAGGAAGAAGGAAAATCTCAACCTGAAAGCAAAAAGCACGAGGGATTTAGCGAAGATTACGTAAAAAAAATACGTGAAGAAGCAAAAAGCCACCGTACAAAAGCCAACGACTTAGAAAAAAAGTTAGAGGAAGCCAAGGTTCAGATTGAAACATTAGGAAAAAGTGCATTTGATAAAGCAAACAAAATAAGTGTTGCTATTGAAAAGCGATTGATTAATGCGGAAATTCAAAAGATTGCCAAAGAAGAAGGCATTATTGATACCGACGCATTTAAAATGGCCGATCTTTCAAATGTAAAGCTATCGGAAGATGGTGAAGTAACTGGATTAACTGCAATTGTTGCGGATATGAGAGCGAAAAAACCTTATCTTTTTGCTGTTGCTAGTAGCGCGCAAAAAGGTGCTAAACCTCCAGTTGATAACTCATCGAATGCAGAAAAACCTACATACGAAACATTCGCTGATTTTAATAAAGCTACGAGTAAATTCTTAAGCTCTTTGTAATCAGCATTACCTATCGGGACTTGACGTCCAGGGGTTGAAATAACCTAAATTTTAACTTTTGGAGTCTATAAAATGTCTATTGAAAATTTGCCCGCGTCACTACAAGGCGCAATTCAACAAAACTTGTTACTAACTGCTTTTCAACAATCGTTACGTTCGTTGTTAATGTATCGTACTATTGCTGAACGTAAACCGTTTCCTATTTCTGCTGGTCAAACCATTACAGAAACCCGTGCAGGTTTAAAACCTTCTGTAACTACACCGCTTAATCCATCAACTAACACCAATCTGGATAACGGTATTACACCAACTTCGTATTCTATTGAGCAATACACGATGGAACTCAATATGTATGCTGATACGTTGGATGTAAATATCTTAACCAGTCAAGTGGCGATTGCTAGTGTTGCAATTCAAAATGCTAAAGTGAATGGTGAGCAAGCGGCTCGTACTTTGGATAAATTGGCTCGAAACGCTTTGTTTGGCGCTTACCTAGGTGGAAACACTAACGTAACGGCTACCTTGGGTTCGGCTGGCCTAACCATCGCTGTTGATGACATTACTGGCTTTACTTCCGTATTGAATAGCAATGGTCAAGTGGTTCCAGTTAGCGGTAGCAACACAATGCCCGTTACTGTTGGTTCTACTGTTTATACGCTATCAAGTTACACCATTGATACGGTAAACGTTTCCAATGCTCGTTTCATAAACAATTATGGAACTGGCGGACAATCTGGAACTTTGACTTTCACTACTAACGTTAGTACTGCTGATGGTACCTCTGGTAATTCTGTTATTGGCGGTTTCGCACCTGCTATTTTACGCCCTAATGGTCGTGCAAATACTAGCAAAATTGTCACTGGAGACGTGATGACATTGAGCATTCTATTGGATGCTGTTGCATTGCTACGCAATAACGCTGTACCGACCATTGATGGTATGTACCACGTTATTCAAGATAGCACCTCTGAAAGACAATTATTTTCTGATCCAGAATTCCAATTGCTCTATCGTGGAACTATGTTGAGCAATCCAGTTTATAAAAATGCGAAAATATCAGAAGGTTTAGGTATTCGTTTTTATAGCACTACCGAAGCACCACAACAACTTCAATCTGCTACGAGTGGTATCAACATTCGTCGTCCGATTGTTTGCGGTGATGGCGTGTTGGTTGAGGGTGATTTTGCCGGACAGCAAGAAGCTATCGATCAGTTAATTGGCGGAAAAGGCCATATCGAAATGGTTGATGGTGTTGTTCAGGTTATTCGTGAACCAATCGATAGATTGCAACAGATTGTAACCCAATCGTGGTATGCAACTGTTGGTTATTCCATACCGACCGATGCTACTGCTAATCGTTCCGTTATCCCTACTGCCAGCAACGCTTATCTAAAGCGCGCTGTTGTTATCGAAACGGCATAGTTAATCAGGGGGAAGAAATTCCCCCTTTTTTATAGAGAAAAAAATATGACAGACTTAGAAGTAAATGAACAAGCAAGTGAAGAAGATAACTTATTGTCAGAAGTTATTGCTAGAGAAGAAGCATTAAAATCAGAGCAAGCACAATTTGTTGCTGAAAAAATTGCTTTTGAAAAAAAGATGGCTAGAGCTGATAAAAAATCAGCAAAACAAGAGCTATCAACTAATTCAAATGAACCATTGGAAGGTGATTTTATCCCAGCAAATAGAACTGGTACATTTGTGACGTTAAAAACTGATCACACTTTCCAAGTCGGAATGCCTTCAAGACAAGAATTATTAGTAACCATGAATTTTAAGAGGGGGCAAATTGTCAAAGACCCTCAGTTAGTGCAGACATTAATTGAAACCGGCGCACCTATCACCATTGGATAATTATAATGGCAACGTTAACAGATGATGAAAAGGTATTAGTTCGCTATTATTGCGGATATGGGATGTACGGTACTCAAGCTTTGCCAGCCAATGGTTATCGTTTTTCCATAGCATATGGAACGTTAGAATATAAAATGATTACTCTCGAAGATGCGGAGTATGCAAAGGTAGAGCTTTTCTTAACCGAACTTCCATTGCTTGAGAGTGATATAACATCAGTAAGGCTCAACATGGACACGGCGCAAGCGGCTGTGTGGTATTGGAATAAAAACGAATTAAGGGATCGCGTAAGACTTTACAATGTGCGTCGCTTGGCTTTATGTGCGCTTTTGGGTATACCACCAGGCCCAAGCCTGCAAGCTGGTGGCATTCGGATGTGCATGTAATGGCTGATTTTGCCCGCATCCAAAACCGCATTTATTACGGTTATGGAAAAGCGTCGTTAAGATTAGGTACGACACATAGCGTTTACCGATCATCTACAGGTATTAATCCAATAGCGTCAGGCAATTTGTTAGGTACGCAATTATTCAGTATGGATGCTGATTTAAAATATATTAAGCCTCGTAAATATGGTGATAATACTTGGCAGTTTTTGCCACAAGATGCTCAGGGTACTACATTATTTGCCTTGCAAAACTATGACTATCTCGTCGGATCAACTGTTACTTATTTCATTGTGGATATCTTGCCAGATGATAGATTATCGCCCCCGCTTTGTATGCAATGTAATGGTATTGTTTCTATATTCTCACCGTCTTCTACTACATTAACGCCAGGAAGCGGTGCGTATATTGAATATCAATTAGGACAAGGTGTAACGAGGGTTACGGCATGCCCTGCATCAATATTGCAATACAGCACAGGCAATAAAGAGGTTAGTTTAAAATTACCAACCTCTCCAAAACTTCCATACTATCAAATAGTATTACCAGAATTTGGCGGAACAATCATAAAGACGGGAGATATGATTACGGATGATGCTGGACGCACAATGATTATTGTCAGCGCAGAAAGAACAACTAAAAATTTAGGATTTCGTATTGTTGCCTCAGAGGTGGCTACGTAATGTCTAGTTTAAGCGATGTACAGAACGCTATGGTTGCGGTTATTAATGCCGCTGTTTATCCCACCGGATATACTAACCCTTCCATAGCCGGTGTACCCATATTTGTTAATCCAGGTGATTTTCAAAAAGAAGATTTGGACGCCGGATTATTAGCGGGTAGCATTTATGTTCCGGTTTTTGGTGTTAAAGGAATGACTAGAAGCACTACACGTGTTAGACGACAATTCGTTCAGCCCATTATTAACGCCCCACATCTTACGTTAACGGTTTCAGGAGACAACATTACGGTTGGCGGCACAATCGTTGCTAATGAAGCGGCGATGGTTATCGTTAATGGTGTTGGCTATTCAGTACAAGTTTTAATTGGCAGTACAACATCAACGATTGCTTCTGCATTAGCCGTCAAAATACCCGGTTCGGTAGCGGCTGCTAATGTAATCACTATTTCCGGTGTTTACGATATTATCGCAAGAGTCAGTGTACAGGGCACCGCAAGAGAGATTTTATATAGTCGTGAAGGAATGTTTAGGGCGCGCGTCATTGCTCCAAACCATGCGTTGCGTGAATTAGTTGGGGACGCCATTGATATCGCATTTGGATTAAATGGATATTACATGCCAGTTCCAGATGGCATAAAAGTTTCTATTCGCCCTAGCGGAATACAAGAATTAAATCCTTACGAATTAGATAATGCCTTTTTAAGAGATTATATGTATTTGGTTGAATATCACACAGTGTATGTAGGAACTTATCAATCCATTGCCGACACTCCAATTGATTTCACCGTTCAAATTCCCCCCATTACTTAACTAATTTTATCATTTACCAAAGCCACCATGAGTGGCTTTTTTTATGTCTTTTATTTCAAGGTGCATTTATGGCTAAACAATATTCAGGATTTAAAGATCTAACTCCACCTATTGTGGAGCCCGTTGCAAAACCAGTGGTTGAAGAAATCATTTTACAAGAACTTCCACCAGAAAATGTTGCTGTAGATGTTGAGCCTGTTGTTGAGGTTGAACCTCCTAAATTTCCCTACATGTTAATTGTTAAATATCCATTTAATGACGTTATAAAAGGCACTTTATTTAGTTCAGATGAAGATATTCAAATGGTTATTGATTTAAAGAAATTAATTAATTGCACAAAAATACACAGAAAATAATTGAGGATTAAAAAATGTCTAATCGAGTTATTCCAAAGGGTTCTTTAAACCCAAATTCCACAATTGCCCCAGGTGTTGTGGTTATTGAAAGTATTACACCGGGTATTGTTGCCGGTGTGCCAACAAGTATTGTTGGTATGGTAGGTTCCGCACCTTATGGCCCTGTTGGATCGCCTATTTCAATTTCAAGCCCAAGTGAATATCAAATAAATTTTGGTGGCGTACAAAATGCTAAATATGATTTAGGCACCCCAATGTACGCAGCATTTCTACAAGGTGGCGTCGGCAGTTATGTTGGTGTACGCGTTACGGATGGTAGCGATATGGGTGCAAGTACTAACTTAACAGATGCGCAAGATTTGCCCGCGACAGGCGTTATATTAAGTGCCGCCCATACTGGCAGCATTGGCAATACTTTCCAAGCCAATATCACGGCTGGTAGCGCACCATCATCTTACAATCTTTCTGTTGGTCGTCCGGGTTATGCCGCTGAGTTATTTTCCAATATTGATGCCAGCACAGGCGCTTTTTGGGCTAATGTTGTTAGCGCTATTAATAATGGTCAATCTGGCATTCGTGGCCCATCAAGTTATGTAACGGCTGCGACAGGTTCAACTTTAAATAATATTTTAGTAACTACTGCCGGTAGTGGCTTTACGTCTGCCCCCGCTGTAGGCATTACTGCCGGCGGCGGCGCTGGCGCTACTGCAACATCAATACTAGGTTTTCCATTAACAGGCGTTACGGTAACGGTTCCCGGCAGCTATACAGGCGTCCCGGTTATTGGCACTGTTGGTTCTGGCACTGGCGCAACCTTCACGCCTCACGTTAAAGCGTTAACCCCAACGGTGGTAAGTCCAGGTGTTGGCGTTTGGGCACCAGCCGATACCTTTACCGTTACTGGCGGAACTGGTACGGCCCCTGTTTTGACAGTGGCAACTACTCAGGTGGTTTCCGCGACCGTTACTGCTGCTGGAACTGGAGGCACCCCTGGAACCGCTACAGTAACAGGCACAACTGGAACAGGTACTAAATTTCAAGCGTTGGTTACTATCGGTGGCGGCGGAACCATTAGTTCTGTTAATTCAATTAGTGTTGCAGGTAACTATACTGTTAACCCAACAGTTACTACTGCTGAACCTGTCACTGGCGGTAGCTTAACAGGAGCAACCCTTAATTTAGTAATCGGTGTTTTAACAGCAACGGTTTCAACGCCCGGCGACTTAACTGTCGTGCCAAGCAATCCTGTCTCCGGTACGCCAAGCGGATCGGGAACTGCTGCAACCTTCACGATTCCATGGGGATTGTTGTCAGTAACGTTAGTACTTCCTGGTGCCGGCTATACCGCATCAACCACATTAAGCATTATAGGCCCAGGTGTAGGCAGCGGTTCCGGAACATTGGCTTTAGGTACTACGGGTATTGTTATTGGATTTACCGTAACGGCTCGAGGTTTAGGTTATACCTCTGCACCAACTATTGGTATCACAGGCGGTGGCGGTACGGGCGCAACAGCAACTGCAACTGTTGGTGCTAATAACGCGCCCAAGGTATTAAGCGCTCCTGCATTTTATGCCTTTACCGAAGGTACGGATGGTGCATCAGGCGTAACTTCAACTATGTTAGTCGGCGCAGATGGTGTTAACCCAACAGGCATGTATTCATTAAGAAATACTGGCATGTCTATGTTTTTGTTATCTGGAAATTCCGATTCCACTACATTCACAACTCAGGATGCTTTTGCATCGGTTACTGCTAGTCAAGCCATTTTAACTGGCCCTATATCCGAAACGGTTACAGATGCTATTGCTACTAAAGCAGGCGTAGGTATTGCAGATAATAACATTGTGTATTTGCTAGGTGATTATTGTTCTTTCTTAGATACCAGTAATGGTGGAATAGTTAGAGTGATTTCACCACAGGGTTTTTATGGTGGACTAATGGCTAATTTGTCGCCAGAACAATCACCACTTAATAAACAAATCTTTGGCATTATCGCCACTCAGCATACACAACAAGGCATGATTTATTCAGATGCCGATATCGTCAGCTTAATGCAAAACGGTATTGAAGTTATCTCCAATCCAATCCCAGCGGGCGCTTTGTTCGGCCCTGAAACGGGCAAGAGTGGCGGATTAGATTTAACAACTAACAATGTTTACATACAGCGCATGGCTAATTTCTTAGCGGTTAGCTTAAGTCGTGCAGGCGTATTGGGTGCTTATATCGGTCGCCTTCAAACACCTAGCGTGCAAGATTCTGCTCGCGCTGCTATTTCAAGTTTCTTGAATAATTTACTTGCTCGTCAGCAAATCGAAAACTTCAAAGTTATTTTGGATGGCACGAACAATCCTAACAGCACACAGATATTAGGGTTTATGAACGCCACCGTTACCGTTCAGTTATTCAGTGTGATTATCGTTTTCTTAATCGACTTAAACGTCGGAACCGTCGAAATTCAATCCTAATAGGGGACAACAATGGCTGCTAATGATTATATAAGTTCGGGCGCGTTTACTATCGGCCCAAATAACTCAGTAACAATATTTGAATCTCTCACTAACATAGAGGTTAGTTGGGGTTTGGCTACTGAAATTAACTGGAAAAGTAATGCGGTAATTGAGCGTAAACCCGTCAATTTAATGCGTGGCATTAAACGGGATTTAATCTTCTTACAAGGATGGAAAGGTGACTTTACTATTCAACGTACTGATTCTAGTTTGGATGTGTATTGGTCAGCTTTGGAGGCAGCAGTACGTGCTGGCGTTGCAATTCCTGAATTTACCATCATCCAAAAGATTATGGAAACCGATGGAACTATCACAGAATTAACTTTTATCCAATCACAAGTTACTTATGATGACGCTGGTACGTATGCCAACGAAGAGGGTGTTATTCAGATGTTGAATTTCACCTCTCCCGCTCGTCAAGTTAGAAAAATTTAATCAATCAACCTTAAGGGGAAATTATGTCTTCAATGAAAAATGAAACAATCAGTCAAGAAATTATTAGAAATTCTAATAAAACGATCACCGTTACCGATGATTTGGGACGTGTTATTGTTTTACGAAAACCAAAATTAAGCTCTCATCTCCAACTATTAAAAGCGCTCGGTGGTCAGTTAAGCCAAAATCAAGCCTATGTTGAAACGGTTGGGATTGTATCGACTATTGTTTCTATTGATGGACAGCCTGAATTTGTCAAAGCATTGGTAGATGTTGAGTTTTTGATTAGAAAGCTTGAAGAAAGTGATGACGCCCTAGAAAAGATAGCAAAAGCTGTCATGGAAAACTTTGTTGATATTAAGTCCAAGGAGGAATATGACAGTGAAGTAAAAAAGTAAGCAAAAATAATCATCTTAAATTAGTCCTCTATCTTGTGGAGAAAGGGGTTGATTTAGATATTGCTTACGCACTTCCTAGTCATGAGCTTGAGGGTTGGGTTTCTATATTTTCTGATAGGGAAAGAGAAAGGTTCGATATCTTGGCAAGAATAGTAATGGCGAAACCATGATAGATTTTAGCACTCCTGAAATGTTTTCGTATTTCCTTATTCAGTTAGCAGCAAAAGAAGCTCTGGCCACTAGAGCGGCGTTACAACTTTCTGCTAAATTGGTTAAGAAAACAGCAAGGGATGAAATAGGACATTTACAACCTGCTGCCGGTCCATTTCCCGCATGGGCCGAATTAGCAGATAGTACTAAAAAGGATAAAGAACGGCAGGGTTATAAAATCAATGATGAGTATAATCCGCTTTTAAGGGATGGAACCTTAAGAGATTCTTATGAATATAGAACCACACACTTAGAAGCCGTTATAGGTTCTAAAATGGATATAGCGGCTTACCAGGAATTAGGAACAAAAACAATTCCATCAAGGCCAGTATTAGGCCCGGCATTGTTTAACAATAAAGAAAAAATACGAGAAATTATTGGCCATACCATAATGGCCGAACTATTTGGTAGTGGTAAAAAAATAACGACTTTCGTAGATGAGTAAGATAAATGTTTGAAGCTTATAAGGTTGCCGTTCGCTTAGTATTAGTGAGCAATGTCGCCACTCAATTGAGAGCTTTATCTGGTGAGTTTAAAATTGTTGGAAAGAGCGCTAAAGAAGCCAGAGCAGAAATAGCGTTAATAGAAAAAGATTTAACAAGATTACACAAATTAATGGCGGCAAGTGCCACTATTGCAGGAGTAGGTTTTTTTGGATTAAAGGGAGTTAAAAGTGCCATGGGGCCTGGCATGGAGTACATGCACCAAATAAACGTGCTTACGATGCATGGTTTAAAACAAAAGGAATTGGCCGAGGCAACCGCTAAGGCATGGTCAATGACAAAGGACAATATGACCACTACGCCAACACAGAATTTAAAAACCATTATGGATTTACATAATGTGTTGGGTCACTTACATGAAGCCATAGATTACGCGCCCATGGTGGCTAAGATTGGCACCGTTTTGGCTTCCGCTACAGAAGGTAAGATAAGCAAAAACCCAGGTAAGTTATCGGAAGATATTGCCTTCGCTGTAGCGAAAGGATTGGATATTAGAAATGCAGCAGGAAATGTAAAGGAATTTGGCAAGGAAGCCAATATGATGACAAAAGTCATAACAGCATTTGGTAAGAGAGTCGATCCAACAGATTACCAAATGTTGTTTAAATATGGTAAACAAGGTGTTCCTGGACTTAGCAACGAATTCTTATATGAACAATTACCAACTTTTATGTTGGAAATGAAAGGAAAGAGTGGAAGCGGTGGATCTGGTGGATTTGGAACGTCTATTGCTTCTTTTTATAAGTTTTTCGTACAGGGGATCATGACGAAAACGGCAATGGCAAGTCTTATTGATTATGGTTTACTGCCTAAAGAGGCTGGATTAAAAACCACTACCGTTGGAACACAGTTAAAACAGGGTTATCACGTAAAAAATGTTGGATTAGCAATATCTAATCCATTTGAATATATTCAAAAAGAATTACTTCCTGCTATATGGAAAAAGCACGGAAAAGATATTTCTAATTCACAAATCGCAATGTATGTGGCCGATACTATGCGTGGCGCATCTGTTACGGCTATTTTTGCCGCTCAACAATACGCATTAAAAGCGCAAAACGTGTATCGAGATCAGAAAATTGTTCAAGGGGCTATGGATATTAACCAGGGCTTTAAACAAGCCTATGCTCATGACCCTTATGTTGCTATGGCGGCCTTTAGCGCTCAATTAGAAACCTTAGAAACCGCTTTTACGATGGGCGTTATACCTTTTATTATTCCGGGAATAATGAAGTTATCAGAAGGTTTAAATAATCTGGCTGATTGGGCAAGAGCTAATCCAGAAACCGCTAAAAATATTACCTATGCAATAACTGCTACTGGCGCGGCATTGTTAACATTTGGCACCATTTTAGGTGTTACAACCATGTTCTCCATTATTAGGGCAACATCGGCTTTAACTGCTTTAAATGCAACATTAGGATTCACTGCCGCAGCCGCAGCCGCAGCCGCTTCTGCTGCAACTGGCGGAGCAGCGGGTGGCGTTGCAAAAGCTGCCGCACTTACCATAGGAAGTCGATTAGGTTTATTGGGTGCCGCCGCCGTTATCGGATATTCGGTATACGATATTGCAAAAACAGCAGCTACCCCCGGGGATGCAAGTAAATCAGATATATTGCATTACAAAAATTTTACAGGTGCCGACAATAATCCGAATCAAGATACAAAAGAATTAAAAGAAAGCATTGGTAAGTTAGTAGAGAATTCTAAGGCTGAAATAAATTTAGTTGTTGATGGTTATAAATTAGCAACTGTTTTATGGGACGCCATGAAAGGTATGTTGTATCACCAACAAATCGCAAGCCCAAGCACATTTACCATGGCTCAATCTCCAACCGTTCCAGGCACTAACACAGTACTTGGGCAATAGGTTCCACGTAGAACAATATGGCATTATTTATTCCAACATTGCAGCTTGGCCCGTTTATCTTTTTGGGTTTTGAAGAGCCAGAATCGATCCATTTTGGTAAAGAGCAATCATCCTATAAGCATATCCTGATAGGTGGCGGACGCGTCATTGATTTGCTTGGTGCTGGCGACCCAGATATTACTTGGACAGGCTATTTTGTAGGTGCTACCGCTCAGTATAGAGCGCGTTACATGGAAAGCCTGGTTAAGGCTGGCAAACCATTATTATTAAAAACATCCAGTTTTATTAAGCAGGTTGTTATTACGAGCTTTACGTATGACTTCCATAAAGTCTTCCCAATTACTTACAATATTACTTTACAGGTAATACAGGATTTAACGCTACCTGTTAATTTCCAGATACCTGGTGATATTACCGATGCTATCAATAGCGCACTAATCGAAGCGAATGACATTGCTATTTTGGTTGCAAATCCATCCGTTACAAGCGCCTTAGCATTAGTCTTAATAGCGGTTGAAGCGGTTGGGTCATTTACGGCGTCAACCAATGTAGCCATTAATGCCGCGATATCGGCAACGCAAGGGGCTATATCGGCTACAGATGCGGCTTCTGCTATTGCATCAACTGGAGCATATACTTGATGGCAACTATTACTAATCCAGTGCCAGCAATTAACTTAGGCGCAATGTCGCTCAACTTAACTCAGCTTCAATACCTAAATTTAATCAAGGATTTATTAAAAGGCGTTGTGCTGAAAAATATGTTGTTGGTGGGAACCTCACCAGACCAACAAATCATTACGGTAATTAATCCTAATTTATATATTTTGGCCGTTCAGTATTATGGCGATGCGAATTTATGGACAGCCATAGCGCAGGCAAATGGCTACACTGGTCCAAAATTGAATGGAACCTATACAATTTTAATACCTCCACCGCCGACTGTCGGAAGCGGCGGCATATTGAGTCCAACATGATACAGGGTAGCGTCCCACAGGGTGAGATTCCAACGCAGCAACCGATAGGCCCAACAGCATCACGCGCGCGTAATCCAAGAGCATTGTTGCGCATTAATGACATTATTGTCCGTAAAATAGATAGCGTAGAGTATATTGAAAACAATTATTATCAGCCAGATTCTTTTAGAGTGCAGATGCCACTTTATAATGCCGCTGATAAAATCAACATTGAATATTGGTTAGGACAAGATGCCATATTGGTTGAGGTTTTCGTAGGATTCCCATCCGACCCCATTAACTACGGTATAGCAGATTTGCAAAGTTTGGTGCTTGGTGGTGTTAACGATTTAAACGTTAAGATTTTTGATGGTGGTGGTGGATTTGTTGTTTTTAATGGTTTTGATTTAAGCAAGAAGTTTCAAGACAATAAAATTGTTGAAAAGTTTCAAAACCAAACATCCTCACAGATTGCCATTACGTTAGCCAATCGACGTGGATTAACCCCAGTTGTTACGGCTACAACCACCCATGCCGGTACTTATTACACTCAAAACTCTGTACAGCTTGGCACGCAAGTCACCGAATGGGATTTATTAACCTTCCTGGCTCAACAAGAAGGGTTCCAGGTTTTCGTTAGAGGTACTAGCCTTTATTTTCAACCAAGGCCGGTGCAAGCGCCTAATCCGTATTTGATATCAATTCAAACACCAGAAAACGGTCGTAATCCAACAGGTAACATTAGTAGATTGAATGTTTCCAGAAATTTAAATTACGCACGTGATGTGATTGTTAATGTATCGAGCATGAATGCTAATAGCGGAAGAATTACGGCAACCGCAAGAGGAAAGCCAAACAAAAGATTAGTGGCTTCTCGTGCAGAAAGTATAGGACAAGCGCAAACCTTTGATTATTTCATTCCTGGATTATCTCAGCAACAGGCATTAACCAGAGCACAGAACATCCTAAATGATATCTCTCAACATGAAAGATTAATTGAGGTTGGATTGCCTGGCGACAACATATTACGAAAAGACAGCATTATTAAGTTGCAAGGCGTTTGCCCTGCCGCCGACCAGATTTATTACCCAGATACTATACGTCGAGAAATTGGTGGAAATGGTAGTTACATTATGGATGTCAGAGCTAAAAATCATTCTCCTCAAAGCACGGTAATTATTTAGTTATGATGAATCAAATTTTACAAACGATTAGTCGTAATCAGATGAATGCGGGTAATGCAAAACTAGGATATGTAACCAGTTCTAATCCTTCAAATTCAACGATAAAAGTTAATTTGCAACCAGACAATACAGAAACCGGCTGGATTCCCTATTGCACACCTTGGATCGGATGGTACGCACCACCTGTACCTGGTTCACAAGCATTGGTGCTTTTCCAAGAGGGTTCAAAGAACGTGCCAATAGGGGCGTTGCTTATGTACTGGAACAAGGCATTACCACAGCAAGGCGTAGAGTTGGGAGAGGCTATTTTAGTTCATAGTAGCGGTTCTTTTATTCAATTAAACAATGATGGTTCTATTGATATCAATTCGGCATCAGAAGTCAATATCACGGGCGCAACGATAGTTAATATTGACGGAACAACAGAAGTTAATATCACCTCTGCCAACGTCAATATTGTTACGACAGGTGATACCGACATTACGGCCACTGGGAATGTTAATGTTCGCGGTGCAGCCGTTAACGTTTCTGGTGCTAGCGTCATTTTAGGAAATGGCGGCACTACAGACGCATTAGTTCAATTTAATGCCTTGAAAGCCGCTTATGATGCTCATACACATTCCGGTATTGATCCAGGCGTCGGAACCAGTGGAGTGCCAACGACTGGGTTGCCAGTAGTATCAACTACTGTTGTTAGGGGGCAATAATGGATATCTATCAGGAATTTGGCAATGATTTAATTTTGGATAATAATGGTAATTTATTATTAACCGATGGTACAGAATTATCAAACCAACGAATCATTAGAAGACTGTTAACCAATCCACTAAATTATATTGACCACCCAACCTATGGCGCTGGATTACCCTCATTTATTGGACAACCAAATACTCCCGATGTGATGGAAAGCATAACTTCTTTGATAACCTCTCAAATGTTTTTAGAAGAAAGCGTCGCTCAATCTCCAGAGCCACAAATTACCATTACCGGATTACCTAACGAAATTAATGTTGCGATTGTTTATACAAATTTATTAGTCAATGAGCAAATAGTTATTAACTTTACTTTACCGCCAGGCGTTTAATATGATTACTGGATTACGAACACAAGAGCAGATTGTTACCGCAGAATGCCAAGCGATAAGTGCATATACTCCAACAGTCCCTATTTTATTTCCGGTTGGCTCTATTCCACGCGCATTAGTAGAAGCGCATGCCAGAACGGCGGTATGGTTAGAATCATTAACTGAATTTGTATTGGACAATACACGATTATCCACCAGTTCTGGTATTTATGTTGATAGCTTTATTGCAGACTTTAGTTTAACCAGAGGCGCTGGTGTTGCGGCTGTCGGGGTATTGACATTCTCAAGTTATAGCGACGCTACGATTCGCCTCATTACCCCTACTGCGCAAGCATCTACATCCGATGGGACAGTTATATTTCAAGTAACGATCGACACAACTAATGCGTATTGGAATGTGGCGCAAAATGCTTATGTTATTCCTATTGGTACATTGAACATCAGTGTTCCAGCCGTTTGTACGGTAACGGGGGTTATAGGTAACGTATTATCTAGTACTGTTAATTTAATAGTTTCATCAATTACCGGCATTGATAATGTTACTAATGCAGCGGCATTTGTTAGCGGTGTTAACCAACAAACAGATGCGCAGGTACGCGCCGCCTTCACTAATTATTTAAATGGATTAAAACGCGCAAGTCTTGGTGCTTTGCAATATGCAGTAAGCAGTGTAAATGGCGTGACTGATTATATTCTGGTTGAAAATACTAATTACACAACTCAATTACCACAGTTAGGATATTTTTATACCGTCATTGATGATGGAACCGGAACACCATCGGATGTATTGGTGACTAGTGTTACAAATAGCTTAGATATATATAGGGGATATACCATTAAGTATGAAGTTAAAAAACCTATTGTATCTCCAATTACAGTATCGGCAACTGTTACCTTAGCCTACAATTATTCCAGTTCTACCTTACAAGCAGCCATTCAAACTGCAGTTGTTAATTATATTAATACATTAGGTATTGGATTTTGGGTTTATTATTTTAGAATAGGAAACGTCATTGGCGATACTATTAATGCGCAAATTGGTGTCCCGGAGATACAAAATGATTTTAACGTTACGTCAATATTATTAAATTCTGCCACAGCAGATATTCAAGTTACCAATAAACAAACGGCTGTCACTTCCAATGCAAGCGTTACCATTACCGTGGTAACACTATAATATGTCATTACCTATTGTAAATACCCAATTTCTCTTTGCTTTATTTAAAGAAGATTTAGCGCCATGGTTTGGCAATGATACTCCAGTATTAGATGCCATTGCTTTTGGAGCTGCCACTACTGATCAATACATATTTGATGTTATTGAATATGTTAATTTACAGAACAGGATTTTAACGGCAACAGAAGGGAACCTAGACCTTTGCTCTCAAGACTATTTTGGCACGTTATTAATACGAAAAGTTGGTGAAAATGACTCGTCTTTTCGTAGAAGAATATTATCAAATATTAT
>OLMA01000559.1_pt1 | contig 29334 bp, 17 predicted proteins | sample 1604671 | NCBI WGS metagenome assembly OLMA01 (sample SAMEA104055725, study PRJEB20765) | soil metagenome | biome: Arctic tundra; feature: Polygonal ground; material: soil | place: USA | collected 2011-09 | depth 0-0.5 m | reverse complement strand
CCGGAGGTACTTTCCAGGTAAGCTGTACATTTGAAGGGTTTGTTAACCCGGGTTCTGCAAGTGATGCAGACTATCACCTTGAAACATATAATAGCGGAGTATTTGGATTTGCTGCGGGAACGACTGCTACAGAAGTTTCATGTACCGGAGCTGTTACAGCCCCTACAATTGTAAGGAGTGGCCTTACTGTTATTTCAAATGAATATGTTTGCGGTACATCTAATATTAACAATTCTCCAATTGTTAATGAATATTTCTCCAGACCTGCCGTAGCACAGCCAATGAACTGGAGCACCGCTTCTAACTGGTCTGCAACATCTGGTGGTGGTGGTGTAGGATCTATATCACCAACGGGAATTTATATAATTCAGAACGGGACTACAGTCAATGTAAATGCGACTGAAAATGCAGCTTCCGTTACAGTCCAGAATGGTGGCGCTTTAAAACTTAGCAGCTCGCTTACAATATCAGGCAATCTTGTCTTAAACGGCACCGGAGCAATTACGGGAAGCAGTAATGCCTCTGTGGGAGGAAACGTTATTTCAACTAATACTTCATCTGTAAATACAACAGGTTCCTGGGGAATTACGGGTAGTTTAATTTTGAATAACACCTCAACATTTACTTCAGGGGCATCAACAACAATCAGTGGTGGCCTTCAAATAGATAATGGCACAACTTTAACGATGAATAGTGCCGCTTCATTAACCTTATCTGGCAACATAATATTGAATGGCACTTTAGCTCTTGGCACAAGCACTGCTGCTGCAAGTGGTGTCGGACAGACATTATCAGGTACTACGGGTACAATTACCGGGGCATCAGCTACACTTAATGTCGCAACTAATAATCTAACTATAAATTCGGGAACTGTACTTACCATTGGACCCACATTTAAAATTACAGGAGCAACCACAGTTTTTAATTACGGTAACATTACGTTAACTGGTAATTTAACAGGTACTTCCGCTTCATCTATCTGGCAGCAAGAAACAGGGTCTTCTTTACATGCTGCAGGAACTGTGCTCACTACTGGCACCTTAGATCCATCATCATGCGGATGCAGTAACACGATAGAATACAATGCTTCTGGTGCGCAAACAATAAGCGCACCTATTGCAGGTGGCAACTATTCATCTCTATTAATATCAAATTCAGGAACAAAAACATTACCTGCCGCTTCTACAATAACAGTTACAACCACCCTTAATTTAAGTGGTTCTGTTATACTTGATGAAAGCACATCAGTATTAACAGATAATGGAGGGGCAGCCAATCTGGTAATGTCTGGCACTTCAGAATTAAAATTAACCAGGGCTGGGGATGGAGTTACCACATTCCCTGAACTTAACGGAGTATATACAATTGCTTCCGGTACCGGAATTTATATTGATAATACTGTAACAGGAGCCGGTAATGCCGCCGTTTTAAATGGCCCTGCTGCAGGATCCACCCCTTTCTGGGATGTTTACCTGACAGAAGCGACTGTGGCAGGGCAGTATGATCTCTCAGATGGCGGTGCAGGTGATATTGAAATAGGAAATAATTTATATGTACAGGGTAAATCAGTTCTTGCTACAGTAAGCGGCGGCCTGCAGGTAGATAACTTATTTGATTATACAAGTTCAGGCTCAACTACACTAGATGATGACCTTACCGCAGGCAATGTTACAATAAATGGTACCGGTACATTAAATGATGGTGGAAATAATATATTTCTTACTGGTGCAGGGGCAGCATGGAATCTAACAGCAGGAACCTATACTGCCACCGGCCTGGTTGAATTTGAAGGCTCCGGAGCTCAAAGTATAATGGGGGCAACAACATTCTTCAACTTGACACTCAATACTGCAGCAGCAAACAATAAAGTTACTATAAATAACCCTATAAGCGTGAATGACGTATTAACTCTTACACAAGGCGCTTTGCTTTTAAACTCAAATACACTTACAGTTAATAATAGTATAACAAGTGCTATTGTTTCAACTTCGGGTTATATTATAAGTGATGAAGCTGGAAGCGGCACCAATACTAATATTGTTAAATGGGTTATGGGAGCAACCACAGGTAATTTTATTTTCCCGTTTGGCACCCTGGCTGCTGGGACACTCATCCCCTTTACATTCAATAAAACTACTGCAACTCCATCTACCGTTTCGGTATCCACACGTGCTACAGGGGCAAACAATACTCCATTAGCAGCAGCAAGCGATGGAGGGGCCGTAGCTGCAGTAGCCAATTTAGATAACATTACAACTGGGCTTGATGAATCTTCTACTGCAGTGGTAGACAGATGGTGGGATATTCAATCTTCAGCCGCTGTTACCGCTAACCTTACTTTTAGTTATGATGGAGTTGAAAACACAACTACAATATCACCAACCGGTACGTTTGCCGCACAACATTGGAATGGAACCAGTTGGGATGCAGCAGTCGGAACTGGTACAGGAGTTAATACCAGTAGTAGCGTTGGAACTGTAACTGTGAACGGAGTAAGTACGTTTTCGCCATGGGTAGTTGTTACGTCTAATAGTCCGTTACCCATAAGTCTTGTTTCTTTCACAGCCACCTGCGATAATTATTATAATCTGCTTCAGTGGAAAACAAGTTCAGAAATAAACAATGATCATTTTACAATCGATAAGACACAGGACGGCGAGCATTTCCAGACTTTTACAGTAGTTAAAGGCGCAGGAAATAGCAGTACCGAAAGAAATTATGAAGCAATAGATGATAGTCCTTTCCCAGGAATATCTTATTATCGCCTCTCACAAACTGATGTGGATGGCAGCACAACACGTTTGAGTACTATAGTATATGTATCATGTGAAAATGAAGAAAGCATAGATGCTTATAGTTCAGCAAACAATATCATCGTACAAGTTAATTCCAATACAAGTAATTCATTCAGAATTATGCTTACCAATACGCTTGGCCAGGTAGTATTTACTCAAACTAAGCCTATTTCAGAAGGATCAAATACTTTTAAACTAAACCCACAGGTACAAGGCGGAGTTTATTTACTACAAATTGTAGGAAACAATAAAGTATTTATAAAAAAGATAATATTATAAATTGCTTTGTTTCTACTATTTTTTCTATTCCCAACCTATCATGGTTTTTAATTCCCCTATACTAATTGGATTCTGAATATCAGCAAAGCCGTTAATCGAATATTCAAGGGAAGGCTTTACCCATGCAATAGTTTTATCATTTAAAGCTTTTAACATAAGTGCATTACTATATAGTTTTGTAAGCCTTTTAAAAAATTTCCCTGCAGATACTTCCATCGAATCACGATCAAGTGAAATGAATTTTCCGGCCAACGTTATCAGTGCTTTCGATTCAGATAGTATCGCTTCACTGTATTCTCCGGCTTTTGAAGCAATTGCTTTTATTTCATTGCACATTATTGTAAACCCATCAGACTTTGACATAACCCGTAACATGTCAAGAGTCATTATATTTCCAGCACCTTCCCAAATAGGCAACACCATTACATCACGCATGAGTTTTGGCATTACCTGGTCTTCAATATATCCTATTCCACCCATTAACTCCATGCTTTCTCTCACTATATACACACCTGATTCTGATGACCACTTCTTTATCATTGGCACCAGCAATCGCAAAAGAGCTGCTTCGTTCTTATCCCCATTATCCGCTTTATCAAGCGCTGAAATAGCACGCCAGAGCATATAAAAATTCGCATTATATAATGAGGATAGTTCGTGGAGTTTAGTTCGAATAAGAGCATGTTCGATGGCTAGTTTACCGAAACTTGACCGATGGCACAAGAACTCGTATGCTTCTATCATGGCTCTGCGGGCAACAGAAACAGCTGCAACAGAATTATACAATCGGGAATGATTCATCATTTCCGCCATTATTTTAAATCCCTCATTCTCCTTTCCCACAAGTTTACCGACAGTATTGGTTAACATACACTCAGCACTTGCCATAGAACGAACACCCAGCTTATCCTTTAATCGAATAAATTCAATTGGATTCTTTTTACCATCCGGCAATTTCTTTTCTACCAGGAAAAGCGAGAGCCCTTTAGTTCCCGTGATTTTTTCCTTGGTCCGTGCCAATACAAAAATCACATCCGCATTTGCATTACTACAAAACCATTTCTCTCCGTTAAGGTGATATATATCACCATTTATTTTAGTTGCAGTTACAAGATTAGCTCCTACATCCGACCCTCCCGATTTCTCAGTAAGAAACATGGCTCCCGTGTAAAAATCTTCCGCTTTATCAGTTGCTATATGTGGTAGTATACGAGCCTTGTCTTCATCAGTACAAAACATATCGACCAAACGTGCAGCACCATCGGTCATGCATAGGGGGCAGTATATGCCCATTTCACTCATGGCATATAAAAAGCCTGCGCTAAACCCGAGAGTATGTCTTTCCGAAGCAAATCGTTTCCTCAATCCGGGTTCCCATTGAACCCGCATCATTTCCGATTCAACAGCAATCTTCATTAAATCCCAATATGAAGGATGAAACCGGATTTCATTAATTGTTTCGCCAAAAGGGTCTCGCTTTACTAATTCAGGCCCATTCTTGTCCGCTAGTAATGATAATGGGTTCATTTTTCCTGCTGCAATTGCACCTAACTTATCCAACTTACTTCCCATATAAATCAAGGAATCTTTAGATAGGTTTGCATCTAGATAATGTCTTAGAATGAGATCGCTTTTATAAAAATTTGTACTTGGTGAATAACTTTCTATTAATACCCTGTTTTTCATAAGCAGAAAGAAACAATTTAATCAAACCTATAAGTAAGTCGTATTGCAAATGTACGAGGAGATTCGATCTTAAGTGGTCGAAGTGAATAACTTAAATTCGTTAAATTATCGACTACAAATGCCACTTTAATTGTTTTAGTTGCCTGCATACCTATTCTGGCATCAAATACGTTTATACCAGAGTTATGAGCCTTTCGGTACTCTTCAATTCCGTATCCGCCCTGCGCTTCGAAAGAATAAAATATTGTATCAATATTTTGCATAACACTGTAATATCTCCAGTCTCCGCCTATCGAGAATTTCTTATACGTTACCTGCAAATCAATTTTACCAATCGTTTGAAAACGATATTTTAAAATATTGTTATTCGGATTGGTGCTTGAATTCAAATAGGTCATTCCTTTATAAGAACTATCGGTAGCATATACCAAATTGGGTTGGAGAGCTTGTGGTATTATGTAGGTAATATCGGCCAAAACATCAATCTTTAAATCATCGGTTATTTTTCCTTCCCCTGGTAAGGATGCTTCAATTCCGCGAATTCGAGTATTACCCGTGTTCAGATATTTAAAACCTGCCCTCGTAGCAACATTGCCAAACTGATCGAGGTATTTTTCCCACAGGCCATATGTAATCTCAATAGTGTTTGAATAAAGCTGCTGAAATATTGCTATATCAATTGCGCCTAGAAATTTATTGATCTTAAAGCCTTGTTTTATGCCAATTTCCGCATTTGTACTTGTTTCAGCCTGCAAGTTAGGGTTAGGAAAAATAGGGAGTCCACCAATATTCGAATAAATATATTTCTCTGAAATAGAAGGAAAACGATAACCTTGGCCATAAGAGGCTCTCAAAAATGTAGCCTGTGCCAGTTTCAGGTTAGCACCGGCACGCAAAATAGGTTTATATGTAAAAGGCTGATCATTCATACTAAATAACTCCTCTCTGTACCCCAAGGATAGGTTTAATATCTTCCATAGTTTTTTATCCAACTGTATAAAACCTGCGTAGTTCTGCAAATGATTGATTTGTAGGACTCCTGGAAACGGTAAACTATTATAAGAATAGGTTTGGTTCATTATAAGCCCACCCGTAAAATTCAATCCTTCATTTATTTGCTTAACTACCTGGTATTCACTGTAAAGCACATTGGTTAAAGTTAAAATATCAGGACTTGCTGTGGCTGTGGTCAGATCTTGGTTTGTTGCAGAGTTCTCTGTGTAAGAGTATCGTGTTCTAAAACTTTGGGCCCATCCATTACTGGAGTTATAATTGATAAATGGATCAACATACAACATTTTTTGATTAAGTGTAGTGAGGGTATGTGGGAAAGCCCTGTATAAACCAGTACTATCATTCTGCCATAACAAAGTTCTTTTATTATCTGACTGCATAAAATTACCATTGATACCAAAGTTCAATTTTGGAGCATTCTTAGGTCTGTACCTCAAGTTAAAGTTAAATCTGCCTGTCCTTTCACCTACCTGGTTGTTTTGTAAAGTAGTATCGTTTAGGGCTCTGGGTAAATTCTTATCATAGGCAGGCGGCCCTATATATCCATAATCATACTTCATCATTCCACCAAAAACCAAATCTAACTGCCCTATTTTCTCAGAATGCATGAAACTTACATCTGAGAAACTCGCTATTCCATTCAGACCATCTGTTTGGTGCCACCACCTAGCTCCCGGAACAGAAGGAGAATCATACAACCCACCCGATAATGATACCATAGTTACAGGATTGTCTTTGGCGTATGCTGTGCGAATATTTATACTGCCACTTAATGCCGAAGAGCCATAAGTTACTGATGAAGCGCCCTTAATAACCTCGACCTGTTCTATATTTTCCAAAGGAATAAAACTCCATTCAAGAGCACCACCATCACCTGAAAGTGCAGGAAGCCCATCTATCAGAATAGCAACCCTGCTACCTACCCCAAAGTCAAACCCGCTGCCCCCACGTATTTGGGGCTCTCCGTCCAGAATATTCAAACCCGGTACTTGTTCCAGTGCATCCTTAATATTTGATGAGTTCTTGTTTTCAATAAGTGTGGGTTTCATCACTTCCATAGACACAGTTATTTCATCCAGCTTACGTTCATATTTTCCGGCGGACACCACGTAGGTTTCCATTTGTTGCGAACCTGATCTTAAACGAAAATCATGCGTATTATCCTTTGAAGGATCTATAACAATAAATGTGTCGGGTTGCATACTAATAATAGTACATACAATAGTATCTCTGCCAGGCTTTAGTGGCAATTGATAATTACCATTAATATCACTTACTACCCCGTGCTCTTTATCACTAACATTATACACTACAGCACCAATAATAAGTTCTTTTGATACAGCGTCCGAAACAATGCCCTTAAGTATTACTGAATTTTGTGCTTTTATAGAGGGAGAAATAACGATTAGAATAGATGCTATAAATGTGTAGTAGTAGTTTTTCAAGTGACTTACTATGTTTAAAAATTAAAAAGTAGCCTACACAATTAAAATTGTGCAAGCTACTTTGACTATGAAAAATTTATTTTTGAATGATCAGCTTACCGGTCTTAACAGAGTTATTGTTTTCACCTACAACTGTATAAATATAAATACCATTGGTAAGGCTCTTCACATCTATAGTATTAGAACCATTATCCAATTTCTGTTCACTGATCTTTCGTCCGGTTATATCATATATTGCTAAGGTTGCAGAACTATGTAAGTTCTCCATAACAATAATATGATCAGATGCCGGATTAGGGCTAACGGTAATATTATTTCCCGTGTTCACTTGATTTGCAATTCCGGTAGTAGAGTTAATAATTACAGCCAATTCATCAAAATAGGCAGAGCTACCAACCGTAGCTCCCGATGTGCCATTACTAGATGATAACAGCCATATTGAATTAACGACAGGGTCAGAATTACGATACTTTAAGGGCGCAGAAAACCGGGTATAGTTAGCAGTTTTAATACCGGCTGCTGTACTAAAAGAAGCTTCAGCGACGGTATCGGCATTATTAGCCGCTGAACCAAACAAATAAAATGCGGCAAAGCAATTATCAGTTCCCTGAGGAGTATACTTATACCACCCCACAATACTATCAGGCCTTAATGTGTATGCTATTCCACCTGTAATTGAACCGGTAGATGATGTTGGAATTGTACCTGTTGTAACAATACCGGGGGCGGTTACAATTATTTCATTTTGCGTAATTAATTCAACTGCTGCTGATCCTACTTTTGCATTAGCACCCGTAGCTTTTACACAACCATAGGTACCCAAAGCAGTTTCCTGGGAATTGGCACTATTCCATCCATTTGGGTTGGCATAACCACCAGTAGTCGTCCAGTTTTCAAAACCAGGATTAGGGGTTCCCTTCCAGTTTGCAGCATTGGATGCTGTATCAGCCTGTGCCCAAAGGCTAGCTGTAGGTATTAAAAGGGCTACAATTAATGTGGAGAGATGCTTCATTCTATATAGTTTTAGGTTAGTAGATGAATACTTTAGTTCAAACATATATAATTTTTGTCAAAATCTCAAATAAAACCACAAATAATTATTTAATATATTAGTATTCCTACTGACTTTATTAGTAAGTAAATCGAATCAAAACCCCGATTTATGTAAATCAAACCATACTAATTATCTGGTATTCCCGTTTATTTAACAATAAAGTTAGATCATCCTTCTTTTTCTCTAACTTTGATTAGTAATGGCTTTAAAAAGGTAATAGGTAAATGTATGTATATAAAAAAAACAGGTTTTTATTCCCTATAATATGCCTCATACTCTTTCCAGCAATAATTTACGCTCAGTATTATGATATAACCACAGTCGCGGGAAATGGGGACTATGGTTTTTCTAACGATGGAGGGTTTGCTGATGCAGCGACTCTTAACTACCCAATAAATGCAGTGGTAGATATTTCAGGCAATTTATTTATAAGTGATTGGGGTAATTCCAGGATAAGAAAAGTAAATACTAATAGTATTATTTCTACAATTGCAGGGGACGGTAAATATGGTTATTCAGGAGACGGAGGGTCTTCATTGGGCTCAATTTTAAGCGGACCAACAGGAATTTTTGTTGACAATAAAGATAACCTATATATAGCTGATATTGGTAACGGTCGAATAAGAGAAATCAGTAATACAGGCATTATTACTACAATAGCAGGAAATGGTAATTATGGCTATACCGGCGATGGAGGAATGGCAACGAATGCCTCATTTAAAGATCCGACAGGTATAACAATGGACGCTTCGGGCAATATGTTTATTGCAGATGTATTTAATAATGTAATCCGCAAAATAAATACAAGTGGTATTATTTCTACTATAGCAGGAAATGGAATAGCCGGGTATTGGGGCGATGGAAGGATGGCCACAATGGCAGAGCTTTATTATCCAACTAGTATTGCGGCTGATGATTCCGGGAATATATTTATAGCTGATGAAGATAATAACCGAATAAGGAAAGTAAACTCAAACGGAATTATCACAACAGTTGCGGGAAATGGAAAAGGTGCCTATTCTGGCGACGGTGGATTAGCTACTGCAGCCAGTATAAATTTCCCCGGTGCAGTAACAATTGATAGAATGAATAACATATACATTGCTGATTCTTATAATGGTAGAATACGAATGGTGAATAATAAGGGAATTATTACCACTATTGCTGGAAATGGAAAAACAGGTTATTCCGGGGATAATGATTTAGCAACTTTAGCAGAGTTCAATAACCCCGTAGGGATATCTATTGATACAGCAGGTAACTTATATATAGGTGATTCATTTAATTACAGGGTAAGAAAGCTAACGAAGTTTGAACGTGAACTTGGCAATTCTAATGGTTCTGTGAATATATTTCCTAATCCCAATCACGGAGTCTTTAATATCAATACGGAGTCTTTAAAGGTTACTTCACAAATTGAGATATTCAATATACTAGGTCAACAAATTTTCTATACTAATATAAACCCCAATAGTCAAACTGAGATAGACCTGAGTCATGAAAGTCCTGGCATATATATATACCAAGTAATTGTTACTGGGAATGTAATTATCTCAAGGGGAAGAATTGTAATCCTTTAATTTTCAACTCTATTAATTTTGAGTCATTATAATTTTCTTAGTATCAACTTCATTTCCGTCAACCATAAGGCTATAGTAATACATACCAGCAAGCAATTCTCCCCCGTTTACACTTACTAGCTGCTTCTCCTTACCATGTATTAGTATTGTTTTTTTTAATATTCCACTCATATCAAACACTAATAAACTTGCACTTTTACTCTGAACAGGAACATAGCAATGAAATACAACATTACTATTGGCCGGGCAGGCTGAACAAGGATACAATACAGCCTCGTTATTAACCTCGTTACTATTTCTATTAATCTCAATTATACCGGGGTGCTTAGTTGCAGCTATGCAACTATCTAATTTATTCTGAAGCTTACTTACCTTATCATCTTCTTCTTTAATAGCTTCTACCAGCAGTCCAACCAGGTTACTGTACGCAATAGTTTTTATTCCGTTACTATTTGTAGTTACTACCTCTGGTATTACCCTTTCAACAGATTGAGCTATAAGCCCCATTTGCCTTACAGATAACGTATTTACGCTTGAAAATCCATTGTTTTGCGGCTTAAGGTTATAGGTAACCCCCCGCAATCTTAAAGTCTTCTCTAAAGCATTATTTATTGCGAAAACATTTTCTTTCAAAGTGGAATCGCTAATTGTATTCCATCCGTATGAATATGCCTGGCCGTTTCCATAAACAAAGAATTCATCATTTGCACCATTTTTAACAGCCCAGGCTTTTGTTGTTGTATTATTTACCCAGTTAACACCTGAATACCAGCCATTCCTGGTATTATTAGAATAAAGATCAAGTGGATTCTGATTCAGGCTGGCATTCACCTGCAAGCGATCTCCGTTGTCAATCGTTGAATCAATTATAACATTACTGCCCGATGAAAATAACATGGCCTGTTTTCCAGCAACGGTAAACCCTATAGAGTTATATTTAGCATGAAATATACCGGTAGTTGTATCACCATACCAAGTATAATCAGGGCTAACTGTGCTGGAAAACACATTCAACCCTTTAATAAATGCAGAAGAAGTGATAGTCCCAGTATTTGTAGAAAACACAGCATTGCCTATTACCTGTAGTTCAGAATTAACAGGAGGTTGAGTTATACTGCCTATTGATAAACTACCATTTGCATATAATTTTAACTGTGCATTAGCATTATTCCGCAATAACATTAAACCAACAGTAATAAATATTACCAGGGATATTTTTTGAGTTTTCATTCTTATAGATTTAGAAAAATATTAAATCAAATATACGCATATACAATGCGATACTATAATAAGATATACTTATTTGTGTAATAACGACAGAGTAACCAATAAATTGTCATTTCCTATAATACACATTCGTACATTTGCTTAATCAAATGACGGATAGCAAAGATTTCATATTACTTATTCCTTTTTACAACAATTTGGAGGGTTTGATTACATCCCTTAAAAGCGTTCAATACCCTTATAGTAAATATGAAGTACTTATCGTTGACGATGGTAGTAAAGAACCGTTAAGCGTAGCATATTTAAATAGTTTGTTTCAGCAAATGAGCATTAGTGTAATTAATTTGCAAAACAATGTTGGTATAGCAAAAGCTCTGAATAAGGGCCTGAAAGAAATTAAAGTCCGTAACGATTATAAATATATTGCACGGTTAGATTGTGGAGACACCTGCCATAAAGATAGATTTACGGAACAGGTTAATTTTTTAAATTCACATACTGATATTGCATTACTTGGTACCTGGTGCACATTTACTGAAAGCAATAGTAAAAAAAATTACATCTATAGAACAAAAACAAAACATAAGGATATCATAAAAGAAATGCATTTTAAATGCTCATTTATTCATCCCACAATAATGTTCCGAAAGGAAATGCTGGAAAAAGTTGGCCTATACCCTGAAAATTACCCGTATGCTGAAGATTATGCTTATTTTTGGGAGATTTTGAATAAATTTGAGGTTGCAATATTACCCCTGAATTTAGTATTTGTTTCGATACATAAAAATAATATCTCATACCAAAATAGGAGAGTGCAGCTTTTAACACGTAAAAAGATAGTATCAGAAATGGGTAATAGCTTTATAAATAAACTACTTGGCTTAAGTTATATAAAAATACTCAGTCTATTACCGGTTAATCTTGCTTATAAACTTAAATATTTAGTAAAATAACAGGTATTGCCAAATATGAAGCAAGAAATTGAAATATCAGTTATAATTCCGAATTATAATTACGGACAATATATTGAAGAATGTATCTGCAGTATCCTTGAATCTGATTTCAGTCATGCAAAAATGGAGATCGTTATAGTTGACGATGCAAGCACGGATGATTCAATAAAAATTGTAAATAAAATAAAAAAGACTACAGACGTCCAAATAAACTTAATAAAACATAAAACTAATTCTGGCCTGGCAAAAACGCGAAATGCCGGTATTAAAAATGCAAAAGGCAAATATCTATTCATCCTCGATTCAGATAATTATATAAATAAAGATTGTTTAAAAAAACATTATAATTTTTTGAAAAGCAACCAAGAATATACCGCCTGCTATGCTCCTATTCAAAGATTTGACAATGAAACTAGGGAATTACAAGGTATCTTTTCTAACGAAGCATACAATTACCATCAACTAACATCAGGAAATTACATTGATGCCATGTCAATGATAAAAAAAGATGATTTAATTGAAGTAGGGTTATATGATGAACAAATGCCGTGCAGTGGTTGGGAAGATTATGATCTTTGGCTACGAATGGGTGCACACAATAAAAAAATATATTTTATTGATGGCGAGCCATTAACTCAATATAGAATACATGGTGATAGTATGATAAATACTATGCCTGTGGTTGATTTTAACAACTTAACCACATATATTAAAACAAAGTTTAATATAAAAGATAATGGAATCAATTCATTAGGAGAAAAAATACCTTCTTTATCTGAAATTTCATTGCAATTATTCTGGGCCACTTCTGATATGAAATTCGAGGAAACCAAATCTGTACACCGCTTAATTCATCTAGATAATATAGCTCCAGCCACATTTATTTTTAATTTGACTATTACTGAGAATATCTATTTCCTCCGATTTGATTTAGGAGATAAAATAGGTTTTCTAAATATTCACTCTATTGAAATAAAAAACAATGCTGGGGAACTAATTTGGTTGTGGGATAAAAGCACAATCAACATAAAAAATGGTGTATTGCTTATCGAAAGCTCAAAATATTTTGACGGTAAAATAGTTCAATTATCTACCACGGGTGACCCACAAATCATACTACAAATAAACAGTGAAGGTGACCTTCGGGATTTTATTAAATGTACAGTCGAAATAACATTATCTAAATTTGATTTTAGCCAAATCGAATTATTGAATAATCAAATCGCCTCACTATTATCATTTCATTCCGAAAAACAAATTAATCAGCTTAATGGATTCATTGACAAGTTAATTGATGAAAAGGAAACGCTCACAAACGAAATAGTATTAACCAATAACTCAGTGAAGAAATCAAAGGAAGAAAAACTTCTTTATGATAAGAGTATCAAAAATTATGAAATACTGATTGAGCAATATAAGAGCGATAAAATAAATTTCGACAAAGACAAACTATTTTTAACAAATGACATAGGGATAAAAAATGAGATACTTAATAAATTAATGATTGAAAAAGAGGAGGTTGAGAAAGTACTTAAAGAAAAAGAAAACAAATTAGATGAGGTATTGACTACTTTGAATCTTGTAGGAAAAGAGAATGCATTATTGACTAATAGAATTGCAAAAAAAGAAGAAATACTTTCTAAATGCATTATAGAAAACAAGGAAATAAAGGATAAAATAAAGGAAAAGGAAAACCAGTTAATTAAAGCATCTAACGATATTGGTATTGCGGAAAAGGAAAAACAAAAATTAATCAATCAACTTAATGATACAACTAATTACTCAAAGCAATTATCAGAAAAAATAAACCACGTTGAAAAAGAAGCTACAACTATAAAATCTTTTCATATAAAAAATATTGAAGCTCTGAATGCCCTCATACAAGAACTAACTCAGAATAATTCATTTCTGCATTCGGAAATAAATATAAAAAATGATTCAAACACCAGACTTATTCATGAAAAGGAAATATTAGAAAAAAAATATATTGAAACAGTTAAAAAAATGCAAGAAGTCACGGCTAATTTATCTCTTAAAGAAATAGAAAACAAAAAATCAAATCTTGAGCTTATAGATAGCTTAGACAAATCCACACAGCAATCATTTCAAATAAAGGAATTAAAGGAATTATTAAATGACGAAAGAATATTTTACTCAAATAACAGAAATGCTTATGATATGCAACTTTTAGAAATGATAGAAAATGAATCAAAGTTACTTTCTGAAATGAATTTATTAAAAGTAGATTCAGATTTTTTATGGAAAAATTACGAAAACCGGACTTTTCTCCAGGTTTTCAAATTTCGAATTTTGAGAAGGATGAATATGATGAAAGATAGAAACCCTTAAGAATAGCTTAATTGTGTACAATTATAATACAATTTATACCGCATGCCTATACATAATCTAATACCATTACACGATCTGCAAATTGTAACTGTTTCCGATACAAAAACTATGTACCGTAGTACTGGAATTGACCCTTGTTTTGATATTGAGTTACCGGAATTCCTGAAAAAGGGGCTTTACCGTATAAATATTTCCATTGAAAGTTGCAAGGGCAGAATAAGAGCACCAAAAATATACTTTGATATTGGTAAAGGGTATAATGAGGAACAAACTATACTTCTTCCACCCATTATAGAAAATACTATTCAATCTCTTTTGTATTTTCCTGAGGATATAGTAAACCTCAGGTTTGATCCTACTATATTGAAGGATGCCGAATTTCGTATTGAGTATTTTGAAATTGAACCAGCCAATAAAACTAAGCCCCTATTGCAAAATAATAATAATGCGATAGCGAAAACAATCCCTTTAATAAAAGAGGCAAATATTGAGCCGGAAACAAATGAAAATCTAAAAAAATTACTTTTGAAAACATTTGATAAAGATTATTACTTATCAAATTACCCTGATATTAAAATCTCTAACAGAGACCCTTTTGAGCATTATTTTAGCCAGGGATGGAGAGAAGGAAGAAAACCTAATGATTGGTTTAACCCCCTATTTTATGTAGAAGCTAATCCCGACATTAAAGAGTTAAACGTAGAACCATTAACTCATTATCTTCGCATAGGTAAAGCTGAAGGAAGAAGTATTAGAAAAAGCGGCAAAGCATATTTTGATTATATAAACCAGCATAATATTAGCGAAGAATATAAAAATGAATATACAGAGTATACAAAATATGAAAAACTTGATGTCGATCTTAAATTAATAGCTTTCTATTTACCACAATACCACCCTATTCCTGAAAATGATGAAGCATGGGGAAAGGGATTTACCGAATGGACAAATGTTTCGAAAGCATTGCCACAATTTGAAGAACATTATCAGCCACGCTTACCTGGTGAACTTGGGTATTATGATTTAAGACTTATTGATATTCAAAAAAGACAAATTGAGTTAGCAAAAAATTACGGCTTATATGGATTTTGTTATCACTATTACTGGTTTGCCGGTAAAAAAATTATGGATAGGCCAATCCAGCAACTGTTAGATAATCCTGAATTAGATTTTCCATTTTGTATTAATTGGGCCAACGAAAATTGGACAAAAAAGTGGGATGGATTAGAAAATGAAGTAATACTTAAACAAAGTCATTCACCTTCTGACGATATTCAGTTTTTGGATACGATAAAGCCTATTCTTACAGATACACGTTACATAAAGGTAAACAACAAGCCGTTATTAATGATTTATCGCCCGCAATTATTTCCTGATATTAAAGCGACTATTAGGCGTTGGCGTGAGCATGCAAAAAAAATAGGCATTGGCGAAATTTATCTTGTCTTAACACATTCTTTTGACTTACAGGATCCAAGAGAAATAGGTTTTGATGCGGCAACTGAATTCGCACCAAATGGGTATCCTATTTCAAACATAACGGCAACAATAAAAACATATAACCCTAATTTTGCGGGCCAAATTTATGACTACTATTCTGCAATTAATCACAGCAGTAGCCGCAAAGAGCAGGAATATACTAAATTTAGAGGGGTTTGCCCAAGTTGGGATAATACGGCTAGAAAACCTGGAAATGGTAATACTCTTCACAATGCATCTCCCACAAGCTATATGAGATGGTTAGAGTTCTTATGCTATAACACTGAGGAATACAAAGCAATTGACGAAAAGATTATTTTTATAAATGCCTGGAACGAATGGGCTGAAGGTGCATATCTTGAGCCAGATAGAAAATATGGATATGCGAATTTGGATGTTACTTATAATGTATTAAAGAAATTCGACAAACGAAAACAAATTGCATTGAAGAACACACAAAAAATCAAAAAAAAATCAGATATAGCTGTTATTATACACCTTTATTACACGGATTTATGGAAAGAATTAAAAAATGAGTTGGCTAACTTTAAAGAACCCTTTGACCTTTATATAAACATCAACAATAGTGCTTCTGTAGAAGATATAGAATTAATTAAGAAAGATTACCCTGATGTGCATATATATGCATTTGAAAACAGAGGTCGAGATATTCTTCCTTTTTTAAAAACTTTAGACATAATGCTTCCTTTAGGTTATAAATACGTTTGTAAACTTCATTCTAAAAAATCATTACATCGTGAAGACGGAAGTGATTGGAGGAAAACTTTGATTCAGGGTATAATTGGTTCTCCTGAGAAAATAAAACAATCGATAGATGCTTTAAATAAAGAAGATGTTGGCGTGGTAGTAGCAAAAGGGAATTTATTTTCATATAGAGACTGGGTTGGTTCTAATGTTGAAATAGTGGAAAATCTGGCTAAAAAAGCAAACATTAAGATACCTGAAGATTTCTTATTTCCCGCAGGATCAATATTTTGGTTTAGCCCAAGAATATTTAAAGGGACAGAAAAATTGGTACATGCTGATGAATTTCCTGTAGAAAACGGGCAAATTGATGGCACTATTGCACATGCTTATGAAAGAATAGTTGGCCTTTTATGCGCCGTACATAAATGCAAAATTGAATGTATTTAGCTAATAATCTTCATTGTCTTTAGGTATGTATCTATAGTCTACATAGTTTATTATAATAATTTCAGTTATATTCATATCCTTAAAAATTTAACTATACATGAAAAAGCAAATTAGTGATACTACTTGGTTTGAAATGAATTGCACTCCGGGATTAAAAACCAAAGAACTTTCCTCGATTCAAGTACCGCTTTTGCCTTCAGATGATATTCAATTAAGGTTTACAGGGCGAACATCCAGACAAAACCTTGAACAGGCCTTTGAATTCTACAGGTTTATATTAACCAAAGTACCCTCACCGGAATCAGTTGTTGATTTTGGTGGCGGATGGGGAAGAATACTCAGGTTTTTTTTACGGGAGGTAAATCCTCAAAAACTGTATTTAGTTGACTGCCTGACCGATGCTATTATGGCGGCCAAAGCTACAAATCCTGCATTTAAAATTATTCAAACTTTGCCAGGGCAAACTTGTCCACTCGATGATGCAAGTATTGATCTTGTTTACGCTTTTTCAGTCTTCTCACATCTGTCAGAATCCTTTGCTTGTGAGAACTTAAAAGATTTTAATCGCATGCTAAAACCAGGTGGAGTAGTAGCATTTACTACCCGTGGACAACAACATCTTGATTTTTTAAGGGAGAAACTAGCCGGGCCAAATACTGATAGATCGGGCCATTTATTTGAAGCTATACAAACCTTACCAAATTTAGATTTAATAGAGAAAACAATAAAAGCTGGCGAGTACCAGTTTTTCCCTACAGGTGGAGGTGGAGAATTAAGCAGCCAATTTTATGGAGAAACATGGATTGGAGAGGGTTGGGTTAAAAAAAATTATAGAAATTTAGGTTATAAAAAATATGAAATGTTTCCTGAACATGGTAGTGTTGACCAGGTAACATTTATATTACATAAATAGACTTTTAGTTTTACTAAAGATTTAGTTTTTAGAAAATAAATGAAACGATACCGGGTAGTTAACAGAATGGAGTTTTCAATAAATTCAAACTCTACTTACAAATAAAACCACTAGTATGCCCAAAGTAGCTGTCTTAATGCATATATACTATGATACTACTTTTGGTTTATTTATTAATGATTTATTGAACTTAAAAGAGTATAATGCTTGCTATTTGTTTAGTGTTAGCCAAGATTGTATCCGGAAAAATGATATTATTAAAGCCATACAACAAAATTTCCCGGAAGCATTTATTTTTGAAACACCAAATATTGGTAAGGATATTGGCGGGAAATTAGCTCTGATAGATTTATATTTTCGCATTAATATACAATCTGATTACATCATTCTTCTTCATGATAAACTTAGCCCACAAGCATTAAATGGTAATGAATGGCGTGATAAGCTACTTGAAATTATAGAAAAAGGGAATATAGATACTATACTTGATATATTTCAAAACAATAAATCGGTTGGGATAGTATCCAATGAAAAATGTATTTCAAATGAATATGTTAAGCAAAATAATAGCTTCGCAACCGTAAATAATGACCTATTAAAAACATATTTAGCTGATTATCATATTGAGACTTCTAACTATGACTTTGTACCCGGCACTATGTTTTGGATTAGAAGTAATATTATTAAGGAATTTTTCACGAAGTACCCCCCTCTTGAAATAAGAAAAAAACTAGAACCCGGAAATGTACTTGATAATTTGACGGGGACACATACACATGTTATAGAGCGTTTACTTGGGTTACTTGCAGGAGGTTCTGGTTATAAAATTCAAGGGATATAAGCCTATGCTATTTTCTATAATACCCATACTGCCTGCCAATACGCTCAACCTGCCAGATATTATTACAGAAGGAGAAGTGAATATTGGCGGGTATGCTATTACTGTTACAGATCAATTACCAGGCAAGGAATTCATTTTTCTTTACTCTCAAAAAAAGAAACACTGCTTTTATCTTGAATCTTTTGATAAACTTATTCAAACGCCTAAGGAGTTTGTTTCCACAATAAAAAACATGGTGCCTTTTTTCTTTAACTATACTTATTTAAAAGTAAATGATCGCCCACTTATATTACTTTATAGCCTTGAGAAAAACAAACAAATTGAAATTGAAGCAACCAACTTATTGACTCAGTTGGTAAATGAACAAGGCTTTCCGGGAATGGAAGTTTTATTTATTTATGAATCTTGTCCTGATAATTTTACCGACCCAGATATTCCTGCTTATTATAATACGGCATTTTCTAATTTTCTAGCAGAAAGTGATAGCCTGAATAAATTTATTCTTTGGGGATTATCAGGGAAATTAATCGGACAGCTTTTATTTATACCGTATAAAAATGATGGGCAGATAGCAATAACACTAAATACAATAAATACGACTATACAGTCTATATTAAAAGACAATAACCAGTTGTCAGATCTAGTTAACTCATTTGTCGTAATGCAATCTCAGAATAATATTCTGGCACGGGAGAACACTTTGTTGAAACAACAACTGGAAAATCAGCTGGTCTTCCTGAAGCTTACCAAGGAATCATTTAACCACGATCTTGCATGGTATATAAGTGAAGCAAAAAAAATAAAGGGATGGAGCGATGAAGAAATTAAGCGGCTAAAAGAATGGCATTATTGGCATTATGAAGTTTTACCAAATTGGTATAAAAAATTGGGACTAAGAATTCTTAAATATTCTAAACCGCAAAATAAAGGTTCAGAAAATAAGTAATCCCTCAATAAATTCTGCTTAAGGGTCCAAAACAAAAGAACTGATTTACTGTATATTTACGAATTGTTATTATTTTTAACAGATAGATTCTTTCCATAACTATGATAATTTGGCTTTTATCCTCTGAATTTCCTCCTGATTTTGGTGGTGGCATAAGCACTTATTGTCTAGAAACGGCTCAAATGTTCTCTTCATTTGGGCATAAAGTAACCGTAATTACCCAGGATTTCTCTGTTAATCATTTAGCTTCAGAAAAAAAAGAGAATTATACCATTGTCCGTTTTAATCCTAACAAATATTATACATCTTCTTTCTTAGGATATGAAGCCAATTTAAGTTACGCTTTTGCCCAGGCAGTGAAAGAATTGGTTGAAAAAGAAGGCCCACCCGATATTATAGAAAGCCAGGAATATATGGGTATTGCATATTATTTACTTCAATATAAGTGGTTGCAATACCAATTCTTTAAAGATTTGAAAATAGTTATCACCCTTCACGCACCTTCATTTCTTTACTGGGAATACAACAAAGTGCCAACATATCAATTACCTTATTTCTGGATCGGAGAAATGGAGCGATTTTGTATCCGCAGCGCTGATAAAGTTATTTCACCAAGTCAGTATTTAGTGGATGAATTAAGGAGCAGGATAAAAATTGATGATATTACAATACACATTCTAAAGAACCCATTAAGAATTGAGGAAGTAAATGATACTACGACTTATGCAAAGAATAAAATTTTGTTCTTTGGTAAACTAATACCGCAAAAAGGATGTCTTGAACTTCTTGCCTATTTCAAACGATTATGGTCGGAAGGATTTGAACACCCGCTTACTATGATTGGCGGTGGTGACCACATGTATCATCCTGAGGGAATAGATATGATTGATTTTATTAAAAAGAAATATAAACCCGAAATTCAGAACGGCCTGTTAATATTATTAGGTGCTATTCCACCCGAAAAGTTGAAACAACATATAATAGATGCTCATGTAATAATTATTCCAAGTATTGTAGATAACCTGCCTTATACAGTACCAGAAGTAATGGGGCTGGGTAAAGTAGTTCTTGCCTCAATTCAAGGCGGCCAATCGGAAATAATTGAAAATGGCGTTGATGGCTTTTTATTTGATCATAATGATCCGAAGTCTTTTGAAAAACAATTAAAGAGTATATTATCGCTATCGGAAGAAGCTATAAGTAAAATTAGTTTAAATGCAATAAATAAAATTATCAAGGAATTCTTATACGATACTATTCATACTAAAAAAAATCAATTATTTGAGAATCTACTCAAAAATAATACCGAAAAAACACAATTTCCATTTGTTCGTCCAATACAAAAATTTCAAATAAATCCTGAAATCATAAAACAGGAAAGTGAGTTACTTACAGTTATTGTTCCGTATTATAATATGGGAAAATATATTGAAGAAACCATAGAATCAATTATAAATTCATCATATAAAAAAATAGAGATTATTATTGTAAACGATGGAAGTACAGGTAAAGAGAACCTGGAAATATTAAAAACTCTTACTCAGAAAAATAAAGTAAGCGTAATTAATAAACACAATGAAGGGCTGGCCATTGCCAGAAATATAGGAGCAAAAGCAGCAAACGGAGAATATCTTACTTTTCTTGATCCGGATGATATGGTAGAGCCTAGTTATTATGAAAAAGCCATTACTGTTTTAAAGAGATTTGAAAACATCCATTTTGTAGGATGCTGGGCAAAATATTTTGGAGAATCTACTGGTTATTGGCCAACCTTCAATCCCGAACCGCCATACCTTTTATTCCATAATATGATCAATAGCAGCGCTTTAGTATATAAAAAACAATCATTCCTTAATAAAGGCTTAAACGACGCTGAAATGATTTATGGAATGGAAGACTATGAAAGCGTTATTAATATGGTGGCGAATGGATACTCTGGTATTGCCTTGCCAGAACCATTATGGGACTATCGGGTACGCAATAATTCCATGGCACGAGCATTTACTAACAACAAGCAGGTATATCTTTATCGCCTTATCGCTAAAAAACATAAAGTTTTTTACTCTACATTTGGTGCCGAAGTTGTTAATTTGCTTAATGCCAACGGTCCAGGTTTTAAATATAATAACCCTACTTATTTCTATAGTTTGCCCGGCACTAATAATAGACTAAAACAATTAACAATACGAATCATAAAATCAAACCCACTTTTGAGAAAAATCGCAATTAAAATAAAAAACTCAATCTAAGAAATGGTATTTAAAGTTTTAAGAGATTGGTTTGGAGGTACAAATAAATTAGAAAGGTTTTGGCTTTTGGCTAAAATTGAATATAAGTTAAGGTACTATGAAAATGTATTAGGGTTAATTTGGGCCTTGGTTAAACCAATTTCCGATATTGTAATATATTATATAGCATTTGAAATAATACTGAAGATGGGAGTTCCCCAATTTATCTCCTTTCTGTTTATTGGCATAATATTATGGACATTCTTCGTTGAAAGTTCTTCAGGTACAATACAAATATTGGCTACCAAAAAGTATCTGTACGAATATACCAATATGAATAAAATAGAAATTTATCTTGCAGCTATTGGAAGCAACCTGATTGGCTTGTTTTTTAACCTTTGCATGTTTTTTATTTATTTCCTCTTATTCGAGAAGCAAGATGATGCTCATGTTGCAGCGCACCTTTCATGGCATTGCGTATTTCTTATTCCTGTTATTTTAAATCTTGTTATATTATCGCTTGGTTTTTCATTGATCTTAAGTAGCTTGTATATATTCGCTAAAGACATAACCCAAATATGGATGATTATTATAAACCTGTTCTTCTGGATATCACCCATAATGTTTAAACCCGAACTCGTTGAATCAAGATTACCTGCAATACGATATATAAACCCCATTTCAAGCATAGTAATTAATGCCCGGAATGTAGTAATGTATCATCATTTACCAGATTGGAGGCTTATGGCATGGGGCTTTATTTATGCAACCTTTTTCTTATTAGTTGGAATATATTTACTAAATACTTTAGGTTCTAAAGCCGCTGAAAAACTTTAATTTATGGATACTTTAGACGAAAAAGAAATTGCTATCACAGCAAGGAACGTAAGTAAAAAATTTCATATTACTGAAGATAGCCATAATACTGTTAAACAACGTCTTTTCAGAATATTTAATCCTCCACGCTCTAAAATAGTAGATGCTATTAAAACAATGAACTTTCAAATTAAGAAAGGGGAATGCTTTGGGCTAATAGGCAGAAATGGCAGCGGAAAATCTACTTTGGCAAGATTATTGGCAGGAGTTTATCCTACCGATACAGGTTACGTAAAAATAAATGGATCGACGATGCTTATGAATTTAGGCGTAGGTATGAGCCATGAATTAACTGCGCGCGAAAACATATATGTATCGGGATCGGTATTGGGTTTAAAAATTAAAGAAACCGATTTAATCTTTGATAAGATTATTGATTTTGCAGAACTGCAGGAATTTGTTGATACGAAAATAAAATACTTCTCATCAGGCATGTTGGCACGCCTTGCGTTTTCAATTGCCGTAAATGCGGGGGCCGATATAATGTTTTTAGATGAAATATTTGCCGTAGGAGACGTTAAATTTCAGGAAAAAGCTGTCAAAATATTTGAAAAAAGCTGGATAGAAAACAAAACGGTAGTATTAGTTAGTCATAGCATGGATGTAATAAAAAAATATTGCCAGCGGGTAGCTTATTTAAAACATGGTAACCTTGAATTTATAGGAGATCCGGAAACAGCTATTAGTATGTATTTGAATGATAATCAATAGGTGTGTTTTCTTTTCCATTAAACACTTTCATTGATAGAGGTAGTATAAATGCAATCAATTCTTCCCCTTGGTACCGGTCAAACATATTCTCTGTAAGCAAGCATAAGCCAACACAAATAAATACACTTATTGCTAAATCTTGTTTTTGCTGCATGAATATCTTGAGAGGATAAAAAAAGAAAGTAAATAAAAACAATATAAGCCCTACTATACCCATACTAACAGCAATATCAAAATATTGGCAATGCAGATTTTTATTTGTATTCAGCGCATACAGGAAATGCTTCTCAGTATATTTTTCCTTTAAAGAGTTCCTGATATCTCCAAGGCCTGTACCAAAGACAGGATGTTTTATGAATATTTCCTTACCACAAGTCCATAGCGCCATCCTGGTACTACCGCTACTCCATTTATTGGCATCAAATTTATCATCAAGGCTGTTCTCAGGGTTTGTGTTATCAAATCTATAATCAGTTTGAGTTATGGTTTTAAATCTGCCTATAGTTTTCGGGAAAAGTTCATTAAGTATTACCCCGCTTATTAATAAACCGAACACCAATATAACTCCTTCCATTTTCTTTCTGTTGCGAATTATTCTGGCAAATGCCATAGATATAAGAATTATACCAAGGCTTATTGTACTCATTTTACTTGCTAACATATAATTAATAAATATGAGCCACACCAATGAGGCAAACAAAATAAATCGATAGCCTTTCGTATCGCTATAATTACTACCTATAATGTATACAATAAAAAGGATTGCCACGTTTACATATAATCCAAAATACGCAGCCTGTTTTCCCAACAGTAATTCAGAAATATTATCATTATAATAGTATGCAGAATTGTTTTCATGTATAGCAATTCTTGCACCATACATGAAACCTGCAAGCGAAGCTAAGGCTGTAGTTATTGCATAGAACAAGAGTATATTTCTCCATGTTTTTTCTTCGAATTCAATAAAACAAAATGCAAGCGGCAATATAAGTAATGGAAGTCGCAATGATATGATATCAAAACCACTTACTTTATCACTTGAAAAAAGGACACTGATTATTTGAAAAATAAAGAAAAGCAGAATACCCAAATTAATTCTGTTCTTTGAAAATGATGTTAAGTAGTTTCCACGAGAAATGCTTAAAATGCCTAGCAAAAGAATACTGAACATTAACCCGTTTGAAATTACAGGAGCATTTTTAATATAGAGAGAGACTATATATGCAAGCAATGCATAATAAATAACAAACCCTTTTTTTTTTGATGGGAGAGAATCGTTGTACGCAAACAGAGATACCATACTTCAATTGTAGTTAATATCTCAAATATAGCAGAACTTTAGTGCTTGCTTAATGCCTTAGCAACAGCAATAGAATCAATTTTACCTTTCTTTAGAATATTTACTCCGGCCTTGAGCTTATTATCAGTCATCTTTTTATATTCCATTCGATACCGGAAAGCCGTTTCTTCAATACTAAAGTAATCCTTACATATTTCGAGGGAACTAAGTCCCATGGATTCAGTTATCTCTTTATTCAAATAGAAATAAATAATATGATTAATGGCTTCTTCCTGGTTACTGAATACCTCTCCGTTAACTCCTTTTTTAACTAAATCTATATTCCCGGTACAATCTGAAAGCAATAAACACTTACCTAAAGACATCGCCTCAATAACTGCAAACGGAAGTCCTTCAAAAAAAGAGGTCGATAAATAGAGGTCAGCTTTAGCAATTTCATGATTTACACCTTCAGTGCTTAACCAACCTGTAATTCTAATGTTAGGAGCTGTTAACGCCGCCGTATCCTCACCATGCCCTATCCATACAAATTCAAAATGTTTTAATTCAGCAAAAGCCCAAGCAATTTCATTAAAAAAATGTGGGTTCTTTTGATTTGCTACACGGCCGGAAGTTACAATCCGGAATTTATTATAATCCTTATTCCCTATAAACGAACTTTTGCTGATCCTGGTTCCGTTGCTAATATAATCAGCAGCCATACCGCGCTTTTCATATTCATCTTTTTCAGATGCTGATGCGCATATTATTTTACCACCAAACTGATATGCGAGTTTTTCAAACCTCTCGTATAACTTCAAATTTACCTTGTTATTCTTTTTGATTAAAAAAGGCGCTCCATTGGGAGTGTATATAACATTAGCAATACCTAAATGCCTACATGCTATGCGGCCTAAAAAACCCGCCTTTGAAGAATGCAAATGCACTACATCAGCGTTCTTAAATCTACGCAAAATGCTTATTAATTCCCCATACGCCTTTATATCTTTAATTGGGCTTAGTTCACGTTGTACAGATTTCCAATGAATGAAACGAATATTCTTTGTTGGAAATATAGTTTTCACATATTTAGCATCCGCGAGTTCTTTACGCTCACCGTGTATAATAATATGGTAATCGTCTTTAAGCTCCTCGGTTAACAACTTTAAAAATGTTGCTATTCCACCTGCAAACGGATCAACTACGTGAACAATTTTCATTTGAGTGTTAGGGTTTTCTTTTAAATTGAGCAATCAAATATACTGAAATAAGGCATTCCGGCCTAAAACGATTTCTTCAGATCTTTAATAATGCCTCAATTCACTTACATATACGGACTAATAACGCTCTCGGTTGGGGGAAATTATAATCGCCCCATAGTATAATGCACAAATTATTGAAAATCAATTATATACAATATGTAAATTTAGTATTTAAGAAGAACTTTTTTGCTTATAGTAGAGTCTCTGGTTAATGGGTTAAGAAACCTAATACTTAATTGAGAAACAAAATAATCGTCATACTGTTTTAAGGGAATGATTTGCGGGTTTATTCTTTCAATCGTTCTAACATTTCCAGAATCAGCAAAAATAAAAGTATGTCCCTTTATTAAATAGTCAGAGAGGTTGCTTTCATTAACATACTCCTTAATAGGTATTTTACAGTAAAATATCATGCTGTTCCTGGCATAATCGTTAAAAACTAACAATCTTGAATTTTCAGGAGCTATTTTAGTGAGATCTTTAGCTACTTCTGAATTTGATTGATACTTTAATAATTTAGGATAAAAAATCAAATTAAGTATAAATATAAGGGTTATGAAGGGCATTATAGTTGCAACCAGAATCTTATTTTGACCAAACGATTTATTAATAAATAGTATATACAAAAAAGCAAAGAAGGAGAGTAATACGAATATGCTGTATTGGATAGGAGAAGGAAAAATAAAGTTTATAAGGATCAATGTGAGCGCATAAACCAAGAGCATCGCAAAAATCTGAATGCCAAAAATGATAGAAAGGGTTCTGGATTTATCCAAAGATATAATCCTGTTTAAAAAACTTGCCGTAATTACAGCAGCTAAAGGATGAATGGCAAAAGTATAATGAGGTAACTGATACTTTGACATTGAAAGGAATATAAAGATGAATAGGAAACCACTTAGTGAAATCAACTCGGTTTTACCCAAGGTTTTGAAATTCTTCATTTTATTCCTTAGTTCACTAAATAAGGCAACAATAAATATAGCTATCCATGGAAAAAAACTCCAGCAAAAACTATGCACTAAAAAAAATGGATCGGGATTATTATTCCATTTACTTTCTCCTGTTATGCGTCCAAAGCTTTGAGTCCAATAAAAAAAACGTAAGCCCGATGGATTTTTTATGTCATACACTGTTTTACCCGGTTGCAAGTCAAATTGCCTGTATAATCCAATACTCATAGGTAGTAAAACAAGTGCGATAATAACTATAGCTAGTAAATATTGCCATCTGAAAAATGATCTCCATTCGCGTCTAAAAACAAAGTGAACTGAGAATGCAGTCAAAGGAATAATTAGCCCTAACGGGCCCTTTGTTAGCATTGCCATACCCACACCAATAGCCGCCAATACAATATTTTTTAGTTTTAAAGTGTTATTGAATTCAGCTAATTGCCATATAGAAAACATAACCCAACCGGTAAGCATAGTATCGGTCCTGACATCGTAAGTCATTAAGTAACTTGCACAGCATGAAGCCATTACCAGTGCTGCTATTTTTGCTGTTCTTTCATTGTAAAACAATTTTGTAAACCGGTATAATGAATAGATGCCTAAAGCGAGAGTAAGAACTGATGGCAAACGAAATGCCCAGTCATGTATACCGAAAATTTTAAACGCAAAGCAAGTGGTCCAGAATAAAAGTGGTGGCTTATCTAAATAATCATGCCCTCTTTCAAAAACTTGTAAATAACTTCCGTTTAAGAACATTTCGCGGGAAATAAGTGCATATTGAGATGAATCAATGTCCATTACACTTAAACGCATTCCAATACAATATATAATTGCAATTACAGCAAGAGAGAAATAAAAAAACCTGTTAAAAGACCTCGAGTCCACCATAAAACATAAAATCACCAGTTGCCATAAAATACATTAATCATTAGGCACTCAATATTAGTGAAAAAGGCTGAACATTGGTAATTACCTCCTAAATCAAATAAAAACAGGAAAAAACATAACTTTGTATTAATTAACTACGTAGAAAAGAAACACTTAAGCAGAGTTTACTTTATGGTTTTATTCATTTAAATTCCCGATCCATTTGAAAAAATTACTTTCCCTGGTATTTCTTTTATGTATTCTTGGTGTTTTCAATGCTGATGCCCAGTTTATTCTTAATGGAAATGCTTCGACAACTTCTTCCGAGTGTTCTGCAGCAGTAACTACTTATTTACTGACTCCGCAACAAAAAAATCAAGGTGGCCAGATTTGGTATACCACTCAAATAAGCCTGTCAAAACAATTTGATATTCAATTTCAAATGTTCCTGGGAAAGCAATGTTATACCTGCGGTGGCGCTGATGGTATATGTTTTGTTTTCCAGCAACAAAGCACTAATGCAGGTAGTGCAGGTGGTGGATTAGGCTATGCGGGTATTACTCCATCAATTGCTGCCGAATTTGACACTTATCAAAATGGCTGGGATCCTGCCTTTTGCCATACGGCTATTGAAAAAAACGGAGATGTAAACCATACGGATGGAAGTGGCAATAACCTTGCAGGTCCTATTCAGCTTGACCCTGCCAATCCTAATATTCCTGATGGAAACTGGCATAATATGGAGATCACATGGAATCCTGCTTCAATGGTTTTCAGTGTTTATTATGATTGTAATCTACGGATTTCGTATACCGGCGATATCGTAAATACAATTTTTGGAGGAAATCCTAATGTATATTGGGGATTTACTGCAGGTACAGGTGGCGGTGACAATACCCAGGAAGTGTGTATTACCCGCTCATATCTAAACAATTTAAGAGATACTGTTGTATGTAATGGCTCACCTGTAACTATGATATCCTCGGGAGGAACAACGTATTCATGGTCACCTTCTGCAGGACTAAATACTAATACAGGAGCTACAGTTACTGCAACCCCTACAGCGACAACAACATATACTGTTTCAATTACAAACAGTTGTGGATTAATCATAAAAGATAGTGCCACCATTAGGGTATCAAATACAACTTTAACCATTTCTTCTACTCCTACTACTTGTGGTAGCAATAACGGAACTACATCAGTAGTTGCGGCTAATGGTATTGCTCCATATTCGTTTACATGGACAGGTGGACAAACATCAACTACAGCGACAACACTAACACCAGGCTCATATACAGTAACTTCGTCCGATTCTTTAAAGTGCACCACAACTGCAACTATAACTGTGGCAGGTTCTCCTCCGATTCGTGATTCAATATCATCCTTCACGAACATATCTGTAGCCTGTGGTAAGAATGGAACAGCTACGGTGGGAGTTA
>OLMA01000594.1_pt1 | contig 31136 bp, 24 predicted proteins | sample 1604671 | NCBI WGS metagenome assembly OLMA01 (sample SAMEA104055725, study PRJEB20765) | soil metagenome | biome: Arctic tundra; feature: Polygonal ground; material: soil | place: USA | collected 2011-09 | depth 0-0.5 m | reverse complement strand
CACCGTTTATTTGAAGGCAAAAATCAAGCGCGAGCCCATAATTGTGGTACGATTGTCCTGCTCTACTATTGCTTACTATTTTCCATGGTGCCGTCCTTCCTTGTGCATATAAAGCATCCGATTCAGCAAATGAACGATATGTTTGCGTTATGAATGGATGAACCCCAACCGGTGTAGATTTTACAGCATCCGCATAAGCGTCTAATGCATTTTGCCTTATTAATGGGTGAAGATTGTTAAGCCTATCTATTGAGATTGTTTCCATTTAAATCTTGGGTTAAATAAATGATGCGCTACACCTTTTAGAAATACTTTTTCAACTTTCAAAACTCCAATAACACTCACATCTTCTATGAATTCCATTGCATCTTTTTTACGACTAAATGCTATTACATTTTCATAACCTATTTGCCATGAATACTCTTCTCCGTTTTCATAGTAAAGTGAACAAAATAAATGAAGATCACGGCTTCCATATGCCCCTAAAAGTGTTATGATGTAGTATTTCATATTGATTTTATACACCAAAAATCTGATGCTAATTTACTTGAGATATAATCATAAGGCATATAAAAATAGCCTCCATCACCCCAATCAGTACCCCAGCTATTGCGGATGATAAAAGCATTTTTACTATCATCAAATCCAGCGCCCATAATTCCGTGGCCTCCTAAAACTCTTTCGGAATTTAATGGCATTGGCATTATACCAGTCTTTGCAACGGCATCACTCTCAAAAGAACTATACACAGTAAACCCAAAGACAAACGGCAACCCTTCGCCTATACATTGTTTTAAAGTGTCAACATCATTTGTGAGACTTTGATACTCTTTGATTTTATTTTGAAGCGCCTCAATGTAGGATTCATTATTTGGCTGTGCTGTTACCATTTTTTCGTCAAAAGCCCATGTATTTTCAGAGCAAGTGCCAAAATCTGATAATGCTTTTGCGCCGTCTCTTAACATAGCCCCTCCGTCATTTCCGGTGTTATTTTCATAAGCTCTTTCACAGAAATAAATAAACAACCTGGAAGGCATCCAACTTGGGCGTAAAAACTCATAAGCCGCTGCCCATGCGTTTGCAGTGCAAGAACCAGTTTGACCCTGATTATAAACCGGTGGGCATTTTTCCCGAAGGTCAATCATAGAAGGCAAAACGATTGGAGCTGATACACGGTATTTTATATCCCTTGCATCCGGTAGGGATGGACGCCACCCGTACCGGTTTATTTTACGTGGTGTCACAGTTATTTATTTACGATTACATGAAGCTGTACAGCACTATCATAAAATGAATCTGTTTTAGCTGAATTAGCCGTACCGGCTTGCTTATCGGCTGCCTTTGTTGCCATGCTTGCCAGCTTAAACATTTTCATGTCAATGTCTTGCTTAGTAGTTTTTACAACTTGTGTAGGTGCCGCGCCTGCAGGCAAAGAGACTGTACCTGTTCCAAGCCAAGCAGTAATCGCAGCTGCCAAATCGCCTACCTCTGTGGTAACAGATGTAATTTCATTAATAGCAGCATTTAACCAACCTTCAATAAGGCTACCTGCCGGTATTAGTTTAATTATTGCTTCGACTGTTATGTCTGATTCTAAAGCAATTATTTCGCCGGTTACTTTTGTTATTTCTTGAATAATATTTTCAAGTTCCGGAGTTATTTCATTCCAAATTTTTCTAATTGCGCTCATTGCGCCTTGACAAAATGCCATGATTTTTTAAATTTAAATTGTGATTAATAATTATTAAAGGTATTTTAAAATTCTTATTTCAGGTTTATAATAATTTTGCCGCTTCTTTCTTTGCCGTAAATGGTAAATTATCACAAGGTTTTTGAATTAATGCCCCTGAATCTTCTACTACTTCGTGATTATTCTTTACTGTTAGCTTATTCATGAATAGTCCCCAAGCAGCGGAAAAAGCTATTATTTTAAGTATTACCTTAGTAGCTGAATTTGGAAGGATTACATCAAGACTTTGAATGTTAAGCATGTTTAAAATTGTTGGGATGCCAGAAAATAATAGGATTATTGAATTAATAAAATTCCATACCCTAAAAAATTTTGGAGACTTCGTTTTTAAACGCTGTAAGTTTTCCTGTAAAAAAGCTATTAAGTCTGACTGGTTCATTTTACTTTTATTTTCATTGAATCTATTAAATTATGAATTGAATCCAATTCATTTTTATCCATGTCTATATAATCTCTTAAAAGAGACGTTCTTATCTCAAATCCATTCACTTCATCCATTAATGTATTAATCCGCGTCTCAGGTTTATTGACAGTGTAAATTATAAAATATATCCCTCCTAAAATAGAAAAAGAAAGCGCTATGGAAATATAGGCAATTCTACGCAATATTTTAGCATATCTTCTACCTACCTTTTCTTGACTTTCAATCTGTTGCAATAGTATTTCTTTTAAATGTGCATGGGCAGCGGCATTTTCATCTAATTCCATTTATTTGATCTTTTAAGCGTTTAATTTCATCCCTATTTTCTTGTCTTTCTTTTATTAAATCAGTTTTTGACCTTTTAAATTCCTGTTCTAATTCTTTGATTCGGTCATTAAAATCGGTTTTAAGCTTCTGAAATTCTCTTTCAAAATCACTCTTCATCAAATCTATAATACCGTGAAGCCGGTCATTTTCTTGTTGTTTTTTGTCGATCATTACATTAGCTTGTTCTAATCTTGATGCTAAATTAACCGTCCATTGTAGCGCTGCATCTGAAATTTTGACTTCATCTGAAATCTTTTTTTCTGTTATAGCTGCCATATCAAGCGCGGTTTCAGATTTTACTTTTCCTACTTGCGCCAAATCCCTTTTGCCAAATCTTAGCCAGCCCATAGCATTGGCTATAATAGTTGCTAAAGCGGTAAATATGCCGCCGCCCGCTACTTTCAATATATCCGATATATCCCATTTTATCATCTTAATTCTGAAATCATGTAAACAATAAGAATAATCGTTGCGACAATTATTGCATAACCTAAAAGAGTAAACGCTTTATCTTTCATTTTTAATAAATTACATTCATAGTGTCTTTGGCTGTTAAACCTTTATTATCCTGTCCCCAAAGTTCAAATGTACAACTTGCTTTCATTGTCGCACTTGTAACCAAAGACCCTGGATTTTTTATAGTTGCTTTACCATTTATTGATCTCCATTTTGTAGATACCAAATATTTACCCCCGGTAGCATGGCTTTTACTCCCATCCAAAGTTACTGTAACATTTTTAGAAAATATCCTGTTTTGGATTACAGCCGTTGTTCCATCTGCCAATTGAACCGTTGTGGTACATGATGTCAATAGTAATAATATGGTAAGCCACTTTATCAATGTCCTGTAATTATAATGTCAGATCCTGCATTGATTACAGGCGGATTAACTGTCGGCATTAAAACTGTAACTGACTGAGTTTTTGGTGCGCTCATATTCCCAGCATTATCTTTTGCGGTCATTGTAAAAACATAGTTACCAACGGCCAGTCCTTTTGTTGTGAAAGTTGCTACCTGTTGCCCAGATGAATTTGTAGATAAGGTAGGATTTCCGATTGTCCCCGACGCTGGGCCCGATGTCTTTACGCACGTATAGGTTACACTTGTTACATAAGGAGAAATGTAACTTAACGTTACTGATACCGCTGTGTCCGCAGTTTGTGACTTGGAAGTATAGACCACACAAGCCATAATCATAATTAAAAGGATTTTTTTCATTTTTGTTGTGTTTTTTTATTGATTTTTAAATTTCCAATTTCCATAAAGAGTTATTCTACTACCCGGATTGATTACCGGTATTCCTGGATTAACAGTTATAGTTGCTGTACTATTAGCTGTTGCTCCATAACTGTCAGTTACTAAAATATTAAATACATAAGTGCCCTGTATAAGTCCTGTGACTGTTGTTGTTGCTACTGCCGGAGTACCGAAACTTGCCGTATTTGGGCCAGATATTTGTGTCCACCAATAAGAAGAAATAGTGCCATCTGATGAAGTGCCACTACCATTTAATGTAACGTTGTTGGTAGGTAGTGTAACGGTTTGATTTCCCCCTGCATTGGCTGTGGCATAATCAACATTCACGTTTACGCTTCCATTTGCTGCCTGACTGTCGTCTTGCGTTACCGTACACTTAAAAGTGTTATGCCCTGTTAGACCAGATAGAGTTGTTGAGGACGCTGTTGGGCTTCCAAACGTTGCCGCTGTTCCGGCTGTTTGTGTCCATGCATAAGTTCCGCTATGCCCACTTGCCCAAGTTGCAGTTGCGTAGACACTTGTGCTGCTTGTAATGATTACCTGATTACCAGAAACTGAAATTGTTGGGGCAGCTACACTTGAATATTGCAAAGCTCCAATGTCAGAACCGTAACCATAAGGATAAGCTGCACCAATAGCAGGTGATCCAGATTGCAAACTTAAATCAAGTGGTGGAGAAACAAATAATGGATCACTGTTTATGTTACCAGAATTAATATAGTGAGTGACAGTGTTACCGGAAAAAGTCGGGTTGTTGCTGTTTACATTGTTATATAAATCATTATTTCTAAGAATTAATGAATCGATTGTACCTGTATTATCCACGTTAAGCCATGCTCCATTAGTTGCGTTTATAGCAATATTATTTCCTAAAACGATATTTGACATGGAAGCACCAGAGGAACAAGTTAATTTTAGTATTGTTGCATGAACTAATGAATTAGGGACAATCGTATTATTAAGAACATAAACATTTTTCAACTTACTACCAGAATAATCCTTATTAATTTCTATTAAATTCATAAATGCAGAACCGTCATTCTGACCTGAATTTATACAAACATTACTTGCAAATCTTATATTTTCCTGATCCGTTGCTACACCACCTGACCCTTCTGATATGCTGAAAGGATGTACAATATTTACAAATTTGTTACTGTCAACAAAAATATTTCTAACATAATACCCTTCAACACTTATACAGTACTTTCCATGCGTACCGGCAAATTGAGGTGCATAATCTTCAAAGTAATTGTGACTTACTAAGTACTTATATGCATAAGAAGTATCATAGTGATTAACATAAGGAGTATCTTCTATATTATCTCCCAAATCCAAAACCTGATCGCCTCCAAAGAAATAATTAGAATCTATTTTAGCTCCTCCTGCCTCACTTGGCATTTCAAGGTGAAAATTCCATCCTGCATTTGCTGTTGAAGGCTTATAAGAATGATTGTTGTAATAATGGAATCCAAGACCGTATTTGTTCCCGACTATAATATCTCCATTTGCACCTTCCACTCTTGATGTATCTGATAGATTACAATCATGTATAGTAAAGTTTTTTTGCCCTGACATATTAATAAGCCCCCCTCCTACCTGAGTATCATCACTATCAGAGCAGTTGGTAATAATACAATTATAGATTTGATTTCCTATTGAATAAGATGTAGGTTTTGTATATGGATCACTTGCTCCCATCAAACATATACCGTTGCTATAAAAATCTTTTATAGTACAATCGTGGATAATCACACCTCCTCTACGTTTTATCAGAATCAAATTATCACAAGTAAGGCTATTGCCGTCAATGGTGAGGTTACTTATAGTTTGGTTTCCGATTGTACCTTGCGTAGAACTTAGTAGTACTATCCCCGCTGTTGTAGGTTCGTTGTTATTCCAATTTGAGGGGTATGTAAATTTTATGCGAGTAGTAGAACTGTCTGCTCCTTTAATGTTTACCCCCGCAGCTAATACACACTCATTTGCTTCTGTATAAGTTCCTGCATTTACAAAAATGGTGTCTCCCGCTGTTGAAACTGAACTACACGCATGTGAAAGGCTTGCCCACGGATTACCAGAAGTTCCATTACCAGTTGCGTCACTACCTGTCGGATCAATATAATGAGTTGTCTGCGCTCTTACAATAAAAGGCAGTAAACAAATAGATAGTATGGTTAGGTATTTAGTCATTAATTAGTATCGTGAATCCACCATGCAACCCTTGTTTCTGCGGTTGCGGCGGCGTTTAAATAAATTGTAAATGAACCCGAAGCAGGAACAGCCTGCACCGAGGTTGCAGTTCCATCATGAGTTTGAATAGTACACATAACACTGCTTGTTGCGGAGCAAATGCTGTTTGTTACCACCACTGACGTTGCTCCTGCTGCTAAATTTACAGAACCGCTTGGCTTATTTATCGTTTGTGCCGTTGTAGTGCCTGTTGTGACATAAGTACCCTGTATTGTTAATGAATTATTTGCTTTAAAACCAATCACTGCTGTTGAAGTTGAACTGGCTGTCCCTCCTAAATAAACATCTCCAGAAGTATTAAAATATAATCGTGGCTTGTTTGCCACCTTATCAATTATCTGAAAATCCGCAGTTCCGTTACTGTTGTTATCCATATAAATAAGCCACTTATCAACACCACTTTTTTGAAAGCGAATATTTGGACTTCCATTTGCGCTTAAAGTATTCACTATTACAGTTGGGCTTCCTGGTGTCCTAATATCAAGTGCCGCCTGTGGGTCTACTCTTCCTATTCCCAATCTGACATTTGCAATATCATAAGCACTTGAATCTCCAAACTTTATGTATCCATTTTTAAAGGCAGTATTACCATATAATTGCATACTGCTTCCAGATGCGTTACTTCCGTAATAAGTTGGAGCTATAATAGAACCATTTACATTTAACAGTCCGTTCAAACTGTCTACAGCTTCCCCAATTCCAACATGGCCATTTGAAAATAAAGTTACGCTCGTAGTTCCTCCCGGGCTAAATATAATAGGATATGTTTTTATACCTGTGGAATAGCCAGACCTTAAAATAAGAGACCGATTGGCGGTTAAGAATGAACCGGATGTGTAATAATTACCAACAAAAAGAGATGCTGTATCTCCAAAAATGCCAGAAGCCATATACCCTCCATTTCCAAGTAAAGCTGTATTAGTTACATTAACTCCATCAAATGAGGATGAATTTGATAAAATATCTAATTTGTAATTTGGAAAATTTACATTAATGCCTTTATTTACATTATCCATACAGATTAGATTAAGACTATCAGCGCCAAGTCGCGTTAAAATTTTTGTTGAACCCACGTATGATTTTACAAGATTATATTTTATTTCTCCTCTTAATAAATTTACTGAATCATAAATCATGTACCTCGAACCGAACCATGTATGATATGAAGTATCTATAAATTCTACGTCCAATTGACTTACATTAATATGTGCATAAATTGAAGATGTAAACGTTCCAACGGAACTACTTAACAAATACTTACACCAGTACATGCCCATTCTATTAAAAGATATTCCGTGAGGCCGAGCTGTTGTTACTACTCCATACTCGCAAGCAAAAGCATTTATATTATTACCAGTAGAATGTTCGGGTAATATATACCCATACTTATACCCTGCAACACTAACATTATTTATGGGGCTAAAAGCATCATTATTGTTATCAGGCATCCAAATGCCAAATGTTTCAGCAGTAGGATAAACGCTTTGTCCCAACGAAGTATCAATATCACAAATAATATCATGAGGATTAGCTGTTGCAAAAAGATGAAGATTTAAAGCACTCATTGTAGGCCCATTGGAAGAAACATTTGCCTTTACCCTAAATGTAATATTCGATATTTCAATGTTTGTATAGTTAAAATAGTAAGGTGCAGCACTGCTATCGGTAGCAAGAATTGATGGGTTACTGCCACTCCCTGTAATATCAGAATATAAAATAACGCCGCTTCTATTAATATTGTAGGTAATTGCAATACCGAATGTTGGAACTGGTGGAGACTCCCCTAACAATTTAATTGTTGATGAATTAGTAAGTGATGTTGTTTTTACATACAACTGTGAATTTGGGCTTCCTACTCCACTTCCACCTCCATTAACCAAAGCTCCATGAATTAAATATTGTCCATTGGGAAAAAAGACTGTCCCACCTCCTGCATTGGTAGCTGCATTAATAGCATTTTGTATGGCATTCCTTGAATCTGAAACTCCTGTCGGATCTGCGCCATATTTTAGAACGTTAAATCGCTGTGAAAGACTATCACCTCCTGAACTTACAACGAATGGAGCATACGCCTTTGATATACCGCTTCCCGAAGGTAATTTATAAGCATTCCTAACTGCATTTTTTAAAACAATTAAACTGTCATTTGTACCGTTTATAAACGAATTTTGAACCCATTTATTTGTAGTATCAGAAATGTTTAATTTACCTGCAATAGCAGTTGTATTTGCTGATATGGCAGAAGTATTAGAAGTGATGTCGGTAGTGTTGGTATTTTGCTGTGAATTAAGATTAACTATTTGTCCATGTAAGGCAGATGTATCACCAATCTTATTATTAAATATACTCCAATCGGTATTTTTTAGAAACCCGCTATTAGTTGCCGTTGCATAAACTGTCGTGTCTAATCTATAAGTTGAATCATTCACTTTGGTTAATCCAAATGTAGGTGAACCAAGTTTTGAAATTCCGCCGGTTCCGGTTGCTGTTGAACTTATCGTAAGTGAACTATCTGAATTAGGAGTAATAGTAACTCCAGAGCCAGCCTGAATACTTTTCACATAAAGTGTATCACCAGAACCATTTATAATTCTATATCCTGCACCTTGATGAAAAACAGTAATTATAGTATTTGGAATATGTGCTGTATCAATTTTACCACCGCTTATTCGTGAAGCATCTACACTGTCAACTGAAAATACAAATGGACTTCCACTTGACCCATCGCCTGTATAAGTAATACTTGCACTACTGTTGACATGAATAGTTGCATTAATTGCTGCCACAATAGAATCAACTTGACTTTTTGTGTAGTAACCTGCATTTATAGAATCGATTTGACCTTTTGTAAAGTAGTTGGATAAGTCCGTTTTACCACCTCCTTTTACATATACTTTTATAGTATCAACTGTCTGACTATAAGAAGCTGCTGAAATAAAAATAAGTAATATGGTTATTAATTTCTTCATTATGGGTTTATAATTTCGTAGTTAACGGTACTTGTTTCAGTCGCGCTCGTTGAATTAATTATAAAAGAAGTTGCATTTACTATATCAGAAGTTTTTGCAGAAAGAAAGCCTTGTGTTCCACTTGGAGTATTTACAGAAAGGAATATTTTTGCACCTGTTTTTACTCTTGGATCACTTACTGTTATTGTGCCGGAGGAAAGGGTTATGGTACTATCTATGAAAATGCGAGAGACAGCCACTTTTTTTAAGGTATCTAATTGGAAAACAGCGATTGAATCTACATTTGCCTGAATGTAAGGGGCATTTATAAGTACAATATTCCGAATTAACCCGGTTGTGTCTCGTCCGATAAATGTTGGTTTTAGACTGGAATATATTACTGTTCCATTCTGTGTCTGTTCTATTGACTGATCGTTTTCTGTTATAGAGTCAGACAAATACATAACATTAGCCGACACACTTATGTATAAATTTGAAAGGGTTACTCCATACGGGTATGGAGTAAGATTTAATACAAAAGCACTTGTATTAATATTTAAGGTATTTGATAGGAAACGAATAATATTCATGCTATCTATCATAAAATCGTTATTTGGGTATGTACCACTGGTATAATCGTGACCATTAATTTGAGAATTTGGGTAAGTGTCACCATTAGAAATACTTGCATCAAATGCTTGTTGTAATGTAGGAACATTTACAACTGGATTAACGGGATCAGTTTCATCTACAGTCGTTCCTGTTACTGATTGAACCCCTGTTGGACTACTTCCACTTGAATTAGAAATAAATTCAAAAACTGTTTTATCTCCATTTAATTTATTGAGAGAATACTTTGCAGAATCAATTTGAGTAGATGAATGATAGGCTGCACTGTCTGTTCTTGAAATTCCTAATTCACTTATAACACCTGTTACTGAATTATAGCTTATCCCACTACCTCCGCTTATAGCATTTCTTGCTCTTGCATCTGTGTAATACAAGTGAGTAACACCTTCCGGTAAGTAATCTGTATTAGGTAATACAGGCGACAATAATTCAAGCCAATTTCCTTGTGTACTTGCAGGATAGGCGGCTAATACATAACTTTTACTACTATCTGCAACAATTGCTATATCTCCTATTTTTGCCGTGTCTAACGCAAGCATATCGGCAATAGTTTCTACAGGGTAAGGATGATTAGTTGTTACATACCCTGATTGAAAAGTAAATGGTGTCCAATATGAATTATCAATACCATTTTGAAGGTAATAGAATTTTGTACTATCTGCTACATAAGCAATCATACCTGTATCACGGTAATTCGCAGGTAAAGCATTTCTTTGGGCAATAGTTAAGAAAAAATGAACTGTTCCTTTTATATCCTTGCTCACTACAATTGGATAATTGCCTGTCGGCCCAACATTCCCCGGAGCTAAAATCTTACCCTGCCCAAACGAAATATTTGCAACAATAAGAAGTGACAGTATAAATAATATTTTTTTCATGTTTACCAATCTTTTGCGTTTTTGCTGAAAATCCACCCAATGATTACAAACGGTACTTTTATAATTTTAATTATCTTTTTCATTTTTAATTTGCCACTATTGTTGATGATAAAGTTTGACCGTTCTTACTCCAATATATTATCCATTGTCCTACAAATCCTTCTGCCGTTGTAAGGTTTCTTGTTGCACTATTCATGGCAGCTAATGAAGGAAATCCATTCATGTCAAATTGGGTTAGTGCCCCTGCCGTTGAATAATAAGCATACACTAAAAATTGTGTTCCTGTTGGATTACCAGTAGAAAATGATTTACTTTTTGATGCACTCAATTCATGCCCCAATGATGTTATTTGTGAATCATCAAAACCAAATGTACCTATGCCTGTTGTATCACTAATAAATCCATAGTAACGATAAGGTAAAAACGCATAAGTAACTGATGCAACCGCTGTTTGTCCATCTGTTGTAGTAACAATATTTTGAAAGGTAACATTTGTATTAGTGGGTACAGAAACGTTTTGGGTTCCTGATACAGAACTTCCCTGCGCAGGTTGTGAAAAACTTTCATTATTACCTGCCACAACAATTGTAGAAATAGGCTTTGTATTTGATTCCCTTCCTGCTGTATAATTTAGAGTATAAGAAAGTGTTGCGGTACTTTGATATGGCAATGTTGCACCTCCTGAAAGCGTAGCGGTAGGCGGTTGTGCACCATAAAAAGTATTAATAATCCAATCACTTGAAGATAAATTAGAACCTGGATTTGAGCCTACAACTGGAATAGTTGTTATTGCTCCTGCGGGAATTATTCCGGCTGATGACACCAACCATTTAGTACCGGTACTATCTCTTATGTATTCTGTATTACCTACAATTATGTGTGCGCCGGGATAATAAGCAATGTGTTTTTTATTGGCATCTAAAGTATCTGCATATCTTGTTATTATTGTTCCATCTCCAAATATTGTTGTTCCTTTTATTGTATAAAGCGAACTATCATTACCAACGCCCGGAAATCTGTTCGGGTAAGGAGTTTGCGCAAATGAAAATATTGCACAAAAAAGAAAAACTAATGATATGATTATTTTTTTTTTCATTATATTATTGGTTTCTATCTACTTCTAATGCACTTCCATTTGAGAATGTACTCCCATTTAACCATGATATAGTTCCTGTATTTGGGTCATAAGTAAAACCTGCATTATTCCCCCAACTTGACATAGGAGTATCTGCATAAATAATACTTAGCTTACCGCCCGTTGTGCTTCCTAAATTCATTAATTTATTGCTTTGAAAACTTGTTGACCCGTCAACCGGATCGTCTGCACCCCCACCACCTACTGTCCCTTTTAATGCCGGATAAGCTGCCGCACTACCCTTGTTTGGAACCGCAACTACGATCCAAAATCCGTTTGTTGCTTTACAAATATTAACCAATGAATTTGCAGGAATAACATTTAGGGGTTGTAATGATAAATCGTAATAAGTCATCAATGTAGGAATATCACCCCCTGTTGTATTATTAAAAATATATTGATTGTAAATATTATCTCCCCACGTTAAAGAATTTGGTGGGGTGGTTATAAATACATTAACCGGACGAGTAGCGTTTATATCTCCCCCACTCGAAACGATAAGTGCAGTTTGCCAATTTAACGGACTTTGTTCAACAAATGTAAGAAGTGCATTAACAACATCATTACCTATAACACCTGTTATTTCTTCCATACCATTAGTTATCCAATATGAATTAATGTAATTCAAAAGGGCATTGAAGTTTGGAAATGTATTTACAGGATATGGCATTAGGCTGTTTGTTTTTGAGATGCGTTAATTTGTTGGAACTGAGAATCGCGCGTATAGCCAATATAGACATCCTTAATAATATCCAATAATTCATTCTTCACTGTTTCAGGCCATTCTAATGGTGTGCTGTTTTTCTGATCGTAAACAATGACATCCCCACTTCCATTTTGAAGATTAGCCGGTGTCAAAGTGTATTTGAAAGTTGCGTACTTTGGTTTGATGTAATAATTAAAAATTACTACACTAACTTGTCTTGGTGCAACTTGGAACATATTATTTATCTGTGTCAATTTTGGTTTCTGCAAAGTTGGTCTCCTTGTCAAATGAGTTAGCACAGAAGGCCATCTTTGATTGTCTATTTTTTCAATTTGCGCCTGACAAACAGTATCGTAATAATCATCTGCTAATTCCTGTTCACTTTTAAATTCACCATTAATACAATTACCTTGATCTACGTCCTTGCAAGGAACACACATATCTCCTGCTAATAATATTCGCGCGCTTGCGAACCTCGCGTATTCATTACTTCCATCTTTATTTGGAGGAGGCACTGAAAAAGTACCATAGAATGAATTTTGATTTTGAACAATTATATTCTTTGAAATAAGGAAAGGGCGTAATTCATCAATAATTCTTTGTGATTTTTCTGCTTCATCTGTTTTCCTATTCCACAATATTAGACTTGCATCATTTACTGCTCTTTCAAAATCCAATTCAGGTCTCCACCACCCATTTTGAGAAGTGTTGGTTTGTGAATTGAAATCAAGAAATAAACTATTTAAGTAAATCATACTATTTTATATATTAACTTACGTATGCCACAAACGCAAATTGATTCGTGTAATTCAATGTAACTGTTAAACTACCACCTGATGACACAGAACTTGGCGGGTATCCATTTGTCCCTATCGATGGCGCACTCATTGACGAGTTCCATTGGCTTGTAGTTGTTGTATTAATTAAATTTGATAATGCTGCCGCAATAGTCGTTGGAGTATCTCCAGATATTGCCGTATATACGACACCGTACGAATACACGATTGCCACAAATCTGTTGCCTGCCTGTATGTCATTACCAATAAGTGCTACTTGGGTTCTTGTACCACCAACTCCGGTATCAGTATTACTTGTTTGTACGAATGATGGGTTGTTAGTAGGCCCTACATTTGGAGCATTGACATTTAAAATAACGGGAGCCGTTGGCTGACCAAAAAACCCTGTATCTGAATTACAAACAGGTTGCATATTTATTGAGAAAGAACCATATACTCCTGTGGGGAAAGGAATATCAATTTCACTTCCATCATTGGTATAAATTTGTGACCATGAACCACCATTAGGATAAGAAATATTAAGTTTCACTTTTGGTATGGAAGAAGATGCGTTATAAGTAACTACAAATTCACTTGTTGGGCTTCCACCCAATACGGCACTAAATGAATTTATACCTGCACATGCAGGTGTTGTTTGGAACATTTGAGTACATTTTCTACCATCTGAATAAACGGCTGTTATACCTACTGAGTATTGACCGTCTGCAACTCCTGAAATTGTGTAAGGACTTGAAACTACTGCCGGTATAGTGATATAAGTTGGTGTATTGGTATTATCTATTCTTGCATAAGTTATAGTAACCGAAACTGCTGCTGGATGACTATAATTCACCAATATATCCATTGTGTCATCCGAAGGACTGCTGTATGGAACGGTAAGGTAAAAATAATTGAAAGGTGCGCAAGATAATCCACCTGCACACTGTTGAACTAAATTACAAAAGGCAGTAAAGAAAGTATTATCTGTCGCGCCATACTTCAAAATTGCTGTACCAAGTTCGACAGGGAAAGTACTTGCACATACACCCTGTTTTGTGGATAAGATAATATCATTTGCCTGCATTACTCTTGTTGTCTGTACAGGAAAAAGATTTTTAATAGCTGTACAGGTTGAGGCACTTATTCCCATTACATAGTTTACAGTATCACAATTCCTATCGATCATTTCCCCTATTAAGCCTGCAAGTGGCGCACCTGCTGATACGGTTACTATCTGTTGTGTTTGTGTTGCCGGATCAATATAGCATATAGTGTATGCTTCTGATGTTTCAACATCGGCATCGGTAATTCCACATAGGTAGTCAATTATTTTTTGTACAGCCTGATTTGCAGTTATAGGTACATAGCCGCTGCAATTCCTTGTCATGTTGGCATTGTAATTCGTACTTGCAACACTATATGTTATTGAAGTTAATGTATGAGTATTGGCATTTGAAGTCAATAAAACTTCACCGGAATTTGGGTTGCTTACAACGAAAGTTCCATATCCCAAAGCATTCAAATAGGTTTGCAATCCTGAAAGATTGGATTGGTTAAAAGCATAGTTAACCCCTACCCCATTGATGCTTGTTAATATAGCATAAGTTGAATCTGTTGGCACATTCAGAATGTCAAAAGTATAATCGCATGATGCAGAAGTTTGGAATAAACATTTCCCATCTACTAACAAACTAAAATTACCAGTATTTACGTTTACTATTGAATTAAATAAATTTACAAGGCTGCCATCATTTTTAATAATATTCAATATGTCAGTAGCCAGTTGGTGCCCGTCTATCTTCAAGGCATACGTTTTCTGACAGCCGGAAACAGAAGGAACAACTTCAAATGCAGTTGTATCACTTGGACTTTCATTGGCTATTGAGAAAATATAACTTACATCTTGAAGATTGAAAGTAATGTTTGTACCACTTACTGAAACTGTACCTTTTACATCTCCACAAACAGGATTAATCAAAAAATTATACCCATCGATAGGGGAAGAAGTTTGAGGAATGATACCAGTTGGCGCACCGCAACAATTACAATTCCATCCACCACATTCTTTAATTTCTTCAATCATCTTAGGTACATCAATGCCATTCAATGGTTGATCTTTACCGATCAGAACCAAAAACATTTTAGGAGCGATAAGTGCTAATTTTTGATTAGCTGCATTTACATCTGTGCAATTACCATTTTGAATGTCATCTATCAATTTTGTAAATTCACACACCAAAGGACTTAAATCTACATTACACCAAACAGAAAATGTTTGAATTAATTGATACCTTATCCTTATAGTAGTGTTATTACCTAAATCGTAATCATAAATAGAGTATTGATAAAATTGATAATTATTTGAACTGTACGAAATAGGAACATAAGCTGTTGAATAATTGGCAATCGCAAAAGGCGTTGGTATTGTCATCGTTTCATCTATTGGATAGATAACATTTAAAACAGACCCAACCTGTACACCATCACTTCCTTTGTAAGAATGATATGTTGTATCTTCAAAATATTCCCTTGCTATTTGACATTGAGTTGAAACATTGGAACTTGCTACTCCAAAGGCGTTTTTAGACAATGAAGTGTTGCCAGCCGGACGACAAATAGATGCCGTTTGCGGGGCTGTATAAAAAATGTTACCCGCACCATCCTGAACGAATACCTGAAATGAATAAGGGGCACCACTCCATTCTATCTGGTTAAATGGCCTCGGCCACGGGTCAGATAATATAGCAGAAGTCCACACACCTGTTTTATCAGGCGAAGTTTGACTTCCCTGGTGAATAAGAGTGCCAGAAGGGGAGTTTGCTACAACCCACCAAATGCAATTAGCCATACCACTACCGCTTGAAAGATTTTGCAAATTGATTGCAGGAGTGGCGTTGCTTAAATCCCAAGTAACATCTACAAGAAGATTTGTTATATCGTTGGAAGTTGTTATTTGCATTTTATCTTTTTTTAAAAAGAAAAGGCTTCCGATTAAGAAGCCCTTTAGTTATATCCTAACCCCTAAAGGGGAATTTAGTTTAATTATGCACTTGGATTTACAGTGGTTACTACAAGGCAAATAGTATCTGAACCTGCACCGGCTGATTGTGTTACTTTCAGAATAGTATTTGTTGGTGAATCTGCATAAGTCCATGTTCCGATAGCGCCCCATGATCCTGAATTAAGGAACGATAACAATGTGGTTGGACTTACATACCCTGTTGCAGATCCGGCATCTCCTAAAGTTCCATTGAAGTAGCCATAAGGGAAATAGCGAAGATTTCCAGTTAGGGTTGGTAACGCAAATTGAGCAAAGTATTTACCATTGCTATCAAATTCACACATAGTTTGACATGGTGCAAGAACCGGAATATCTGTTGGCAAACTACATGGAGTAGCTGAACAACATTCAGCGTCTGCGGCAGCCTGAATATAACCACATTCAGAAGGGCTTCCACTGGCAGCACTCGTAGTTGTGCCTCTCACATACCAACTATCGTTACCAAACCTACTTGCAAGCCTAAAAACGTGGAAACTTTGAGATGTTGGAGCATTGGTATCGACAGCAGATGTCGGGATAAAATTAAATCCACTTACTACGCCATCAGTAATTGGAACTGCCCAAAAATCTCCATCTACGATTGCGCCTGCACCTTGCGTTGGAATATCCATTATTACGCCTGCTGTTAAGGTATCAGTATTTTCAAACACATCATTATTATGTTTGATAACTAAAGCCGGAATTGAAGTTGCGCCCATTTTATTTTTAATTTAATTTTTTTATTTTGAAAATTGTTTTTCTTTTTCTGCTTCTGTTCTGATTCTTAATTCAGTTAAATAATTTGTGCCTTCCGGTGTTTGAAGATAATCTGAAAGTGCCTCAATCTTTTTGTCATTAGACATTTTTGTTGTTCCCAAAGAAGCAATCATTTTACTACCCTCGGCATATTGAGCATTGTTTCCGTCAAACATTATCACTCCTAACTGTAAGGCGTGAGTAACCTCTGTTATAACTGTTTGCTCTGCCTTTGAAACGATATTGAGAAAGTCTTTTGGGTTGGTAAAAGCCTTATTCAGCAATGATACTAACTTTGTTTCTGGAGAATCATCTGAAATATTAAATAAATTACAATATGAATCTATTTTATCCTCCTTGTATTTGTACTTAGGAGGATCGCCACCTAAAGAAATTCTTAATGCGTACACCTTGAACTTTGCGGCAGTGAGCAATTCATCTTCATCTACCAGTTTAACTGCATTCTCTTTTACTTTAACTTCACGATACATTTTTGTTGCGGTGTCTGGCCTTAATGGATTATCCACAAAGAATGTAGCTGCTTTCACATAATTATATGTGTTGAGTGTGCTTCCTTCGGCACGTATGCTCGCAAAACCGTTATCCATTGGGATTTTATCATTCATCCTGTTTGGCTTGAATCCTCTCTTATCTTGTTCTTCGGGATAAATTGTATCGCAGTCTTTAATATGCCGGATTAACCTATTTTTCTTCCTTCTCACTTTCTTGCCATCAATTTCAACTTCTTCTTCTACAACCTCAATCCCTACTGTTGGAATCCATTCAACTGTCGGTGTTCTTAACTGATGTGCATAAGGAGTTCCTGATGTTCCATCTAAATAAAAACCGCTATCTCCTTGTCCAACTGTCTCGATGAACAATGTATGAACGTTATCTTTTTCTCTTGCCATAATTAAGCAGCTTTAACAGGATTGATTAAAATATGTTGGTTCGGGCATTTTACATCCATTGCCATTGATTGCGCAGCCCATCCACCTATGTCGTTACATTTGGTGATATTCCTGAAATCGATGTAATGTTCTTCGTAATCGCCATTCCATTTTCCAGTACCCTGACTGTAAAACTCTACCGGCTGTAATTGTCTCCCGTTTTCTGTGATGCCGTCCTGTGCCAACAGAATACACATATTTGAATAATAATCAGAGCCAAAGTAACGGTAGTCGCTCCATGAATCAACTTTCTTCAAGTCAATTTCAAAGCCATTATATTTATAGGCCATGATGCCTAATTTTTCAATGGTAGTACCAGTCCTTGTATATGCAGGCCAAATATTTTTGCCTACATCGGTACGTGATACTAATTTGTTAGTGCGATCAACCATGTTTGTTATGAAGGCCATTCCTGCAAGCCCCATAAATTTGCTTGTTTTCTTACGGCTGTCCTGGTATAGCATGATTGGTTCACCATCAATTTCCCAATCAAAGCCATATTGTGAAGCGTAGTTGTAAACGTTCCCGCCGCCGTATTTCAAGGTTGGAAGCAAACCGTAGAAACCTGTAAAGTTGGTATCAATGGTTGCACCTGCACCAGAAATTAAAGCAGAATTGGTTGTTGGAGTTCCGATGAAGGCTGCAAGGTTTAAAATGCTTCTCAAACCAAGCCTCATATCCTGTGCTTCTTTTACATCCCATCCATCAACCGGATTACCATTTACATCATAAGTAATCATAAACTGCAATTTGTCCTGATAACCGGTTAAAAGATCAATACATAATTGCCAGTCATTTCTTACGCGAAGAAAATTTACTTCCTGACTGTAACCTATTGATGAAACAGAGTTATTTACATTTCCACACTGGCAACCTCCAACGAATGAAGCTGTACCAATAAGGTAAGGGGTATTGGCCTTTACAGATCCGGTAACTGTTGCGTCGTTTGGTGTCAATTGAAATTTATGTCCATAGGGTGTGTCAGTATCCTGATCGGTAATGGTGTACCATATTTGATTATCCTTATCTATCCACTGATACCCTTTTGAAGGCAAAGTTGCAGTACCGTTTGCCCCATGATTTGCTTTCAGGATTGTAATCCAAAATGCAGCCCCAGGACTTGTTCCCTGTGCTGAATTTGCAGCATATACATTTAGGTCAGGATCGCAAATAAAATGGTTGAAAAACCTTTTGGTATCAACTCTCGTTTTCTGTTGCATTGGGAAGAGTTCTTCCATCCAGTTCATATCTATATTCTTTCCTCCACAACGGATAAGAGTATGAACAAGATTCTTATACAGAAGTACACCCTTATTAGGGTCGCCGCACTTTGCATAATTGGTCGTATCTATACTTTGGGCTAACAATGAATTTATAAACGGAAGGTTTAAAACTTCATTAGTACTTAAATTCTTTTGACAGAATTTTGGAGTGTTTGAAAATAGATTAGTATTTACGTCTGCCATTTTATTTTATTTTAAAAATTTTATTTTTTATTTTTAGTTAGCAATCATTTCGTCCATGAGTGCAATAGCTTTTTTCTGATCTTCTGTGAGCGTTATTACCTTAGCCCTTTCTCCTTCTTTCCCTAATGGTTTAACGCCTCTCACTCCAGCCTGCTGATCCAGTATTTTTTGATCTGCGTATTTCTTCATTAAAGAAGGCAAACTTTTAATAATAGCTGCTGTCTGTGCTGTCTGTTTGATATTTTCCTTTTCCCATCCTCTTTCAATTTGGTCTTTTGAAAATTTATCAGCACTCATTTGACCAATAATTTCATCGATAACGTTGTCATCTAATTCTACTTCAAAATTTTCCTTATCAGAAATAGGAATGGAAACTTTCTTTATTTCCCTTTTTACATTCTCAATATCTCTTTTGTAAACAGGAGATTGGGTTTTGTATTTATTTTCGTATTCCTCGTCTTTCTTTTGTTTTTGTTCAAATGAAGAATATTCATTTTCAAGGCTTACGATGGAAGGGTATTTTTTATGAATCAGATTTAATGCAATGTTGCTAATTAGTTTTTGACCTGTTTTGTAAGCGCGACTGTCCTTATCTTCATCAAGCCCGTATTTCTCATTAAATTCGGCAATTATTTCTCCCTCTGTCAATGTGGAATCTTCTGCTTGCTGATCTTTAACGTAGGCTTCAAGTGCAATAGGAACAGGATTTTTTGAATCGGTAATGTAACTTTCATATTGCTTGTTGTTGAACAAACCTTTTGAAAGACCGTAGGCAACTTTATTGGCCTCACGTTGATCGGTTATCTTTTCTTTTTCTTCGGGGGTAAGTTCTTTCTTTGGATTTAAGAAATCATCTATTGACGTAAATTCTTTTCCTTTTGTGGTTTTGAGGTAAGCAAGGACTTTAGCATCGTCCAGTTCCGGTTCTTCAATCTTTTTAGCATCTTCGGCCTTTTGTTTTTCTTCGGCATCCAATTTAACTTTTTCTTCGGCAGCTATACGGTTCTTTTCTTCGTCGTTGTCAACTTCTTTTTTCCCTTCCGTCTGATTTTCTTTGGCTTTTTCTTCGGCAGCTTTGGCTTCTGCTTCTACTTTTATTTTTTCGTTTTCGGCAATTTGATCGTCTGTCAATCCTGTCACTCCTTCTTCTGTTTCGTATGGAAGATTAGGTTCATTTTCATCTTTCATTAAATTTAGTGCATCGATCTGTGCGTTAGTTCTTACCATTTTTTAATTTGATTACCCAAATGTATTTGTATATTCAAAATAAATAGTATTTTTGGCAGCATATTGAATACAATCAGATACTTATGCCATCTCTTATAAAAACACGTAAACCGACTGCAATAAGATTAGATGAATTGAAAGCTCCTTTGCAGGAAGAAGCCATGCGTCAAGACCGTTCTTTAAATTGGCTGATAAAAAAAATTCTTAGAGAATTTATCTCTAAGAATAAATTGTAATTATAATTTCGATGCTTATTACAGTGTAGGAGTTAATGACTTCTGCAAATCAATAGTGGCTTTATTTTCTGCTATTTCTTTTTCTGCTTGTGTTTTCTGAATTATCTTTTGGGTATCTGCTCCTATACCAATTTGTTTTGTATCTACTTTGGCTGCATATTGCCTGTCTGCGGCGTACTTATATCCATCGGCTGCTACCTGTTCCTTAGTGATCGCTAACTGTCCTTGTAACTGTATGGTTTGCTGTTTTGCTTTTTCTAACTGCAAAGCATTCTGTTGTTGTGTAGCCATGTCCTGAACTTGTTGCTGCCTTAATTTTTTAGCAACTTTATAATTATAGAAATCAAGAAGTCTTAATCCTTTTTTGTAATCTTCCTGCATCATTAAAATTCCCCATTGGCCAATGGTTATTCCACCGCGACCATCTCCACTATCCAATGCTTTATCGGCGGCGGCCATTAATCTTTGCTTATCAATTTCAGTATTGTAATCATCTATAAAAATCCCATATCTATGCTGTGCAAAGTTTCCTAAAAGTTTTAAATTTTCAAAGTCATCTTCCCCTAATAATTTTTGAAGATATAAGTATGGAATAGAATCTTTAAACCTGACAATATCTTGTGCATATAAGCAAGTAACGGTAGCCAAATATTGCTTAAGATATTGCACCATCCGATAAATATATCCGGTAGAATTTAATGAAGATTGGGTTTCTGCGGCAGCGGATCGGTATGTTTGTCTATCATTTTCTTGCTGGCCTAATCTTATGTCATTCAATCCAATCTTTTGCGCTATCCATGTTTCGCCCCAATTTATTGTAACCTGCATTTGGGTAGCCAATATTTCTTCCCCACTTCTTTTTTCAGGGAAACTTGGTATCTGTGGTATAACCTTCCCATCCACTTGTGGAAAGAATCTTAGCTTAACCGAATTTTCTCTTTGGTATTGAACCAAGTCCTGAATAATTCCTTGAGTAGTAGCAGTATTTACGTTTGACCCGTTTTGAAGAAAATCTTTTTTAAAACCCTTGCTCATTTGGATCAATTCATCGTATGAATATTCATCATCTGGCGGCTTAACCTTTGATAACAGCCACTTCATTCTGTAAAATGATTGGTTACAAATGTTTATAACCGGCTCCGAAATTTCTGCTGCTGATGTACCTTCTAATCTGTAAAGAAGCATTGTTCCCTTTGCCTTTTCGTCAAATGCACCTTCTAATCTTTGGTAATAAACAGTTCCAAAATTATATATGAATTGAGATGAAAATCCAGTTGCAAGATAATAGCTGCCATACATTTGTTCCTGATAGAAACTTTCCTTTTCATAAGCGTTTGTAGCAGATACATTGCTCATGTCAAAATCATAATCTATGATTCCTGGTATTAAATCTGACGTTATTCTGTTTTTAAGATAGGTCGCTGTGGCTTCTGTTACATTCCATTCAACATATCCTGTATATACTCTAAACAGATAGGCTTGTGACCAATCTACCAAATTGCTTACTGGTGCATCTATGCAACTTCCTTGCCTGCTCCATTCTTCGTTGCCAAAGCATTCATAGTTGTTTCTGTACCTGACAAATCCAGTATATTTATTCCCGCTATAATAATTTATTCCACTTAGGAGTTTCCTCCAATCTTTTTCCCAATCGAATTTATTGCCTACCATGCCTAACCACTCTCTTACTGTCGTTGATCTTTGATAGCCCTGACAAATATCGTCACTTCCATCTTCGGTATCTCCAAATATGCCCCACACTTCTTCTGGAAAAAGATACCTGTATTTTATTTCACCTGTAATCCTGTCAACATAAGCCTGCATACAAATACCTAAGACCGCTAAAATATCAATTACAAACTTCCTTATTGTAGCCTCGTCAAACCTGTTGGCTTTCATAATATTGTTTATCAAAGATTGTCCGGCTATCTCGTACTTTAATCTTTGAAAACCACTTTGCTCATAAAAAGCAATATCATCAGGATCGTTTGGGTCTAAACCTAATCTTTGAAATTCATCAATATTCCCTTTGAATTTATCGTTACCTACAACCATTGTGGCGGGGTCTCCTATTCTTGCAGCATTTGTATTAAGATCATTTTCTAAAATATGCTTCGTCTTTAATAGAATTATGTCAGATTTTTTATCACTTATAGCTTGTGCATCGGTAGCATTTAGTTCACACTTTGGAGGAGCTTTGGTAAGTTCTTCAACTATTAGGTTGAGCATCCTGCTCCAAATTCCCAAAGGCTTAAAATTGGTATTTTTTATAAAATCCTTATCTTTGAAGGTATCAATAATATTTTGTAGTGATTGTTGGGAAAGAATTATTTTCTTATTTTCTCTTACTCTTATAGGATCAAAAAGAGGGCGAGACTGCATTCTCAAAATGGAAATGTACTTGGTGTACCACTCATAATTTCGGTTGTTCGGGTTTATGTCCTCTAATAAATCGACAATTGATCCTTCCATTTAGTTAGGCTTTTAAACGTAAAGTTGAATATTTATTTTGTTATTATCAAAAGTTTTATTAAAATGCAGGAAATTAACTCCATGAAATTTATAGCAATGCCTCAATACTTTATCGTTAAAGTAGATAAGAGTAAGCAAATTGAACGCAAAGAAAAGGTGGGTAGATTTTACACCCATTTCAATGAAGTCCAAATGCAAAGAAACATGCAAAACGGTGAAATAGTTTCCATAGGTGAAGAAGCGGCCAATCAATTAAAGGAAGCAGAAATTGGGGACGTCCTTATCTTCCACCACTTTGTTGAAGGAGATGGGAACGATAGCCAAAGCCTTATTTATTCAGACGAAGAATTTAATTATTACAACGTAACCGCAATGGCATTTAACGGACATAGAAATGAAACTTATGCTGTCGTAAGAGATGGCAAAATAATTCCTCACCCTGACTTCATTTTCATTGAGCCAGAAAAAGCAAAGGAAGATTTAGAGGACAAGGACTACATTGAAGCCAATACAAAAAAAGAAGGTTGCCTATTTGTATTCACTAACTGGACTGAATCGCGTGAATCCAAAGAAGAAAAATCAAAGATGCTTATGACCGAAATAAAAAACATGAGCAATACAAAACGTGATGATGTTAGAAGGGCATTGGAAGAAAAACAGTCAGAAGCTGAAAAGATTACTGCATCCCTAAGCAAAAAACAATACCTTCCTTACAAAGTTCATGCTTACAATCCTGCAATGAACGGAATGTCTAATCATACTCATACAAATCAAGTTTACGCCCTAAATATAGCATCCGATTTAAAGGTAGAATATGAAGGAGTGGAATACACTGTTATCAATGCCAAATATTGTGTGGCAACTTCTTAAAGTCCACTTTGTTCGTCACCTGCCGCTGTAACAATCACGCCATAAACCTCAAAATATTGTCCATCGGCATCCCCTATTAATCGTACATCAATATAACTACCAAATAGATTATCCCCATCAGTAATTGCATTTGGTAATTGGGAATTAGTATCGCAAAGGAATGGTGCAGAATAGAAATAATCTTGCTTTTTGAAATACGCTTTCAACAAACGGCTTACCTGTTTTTCAGTTCTCACTAAATCACTCCAAAATAATTTATCTGTTGAGTAAACGAATAAGGATTGATCTTTCTTTTTCTTGAATCCATCTGTATTAAAAATGAATCTATAAATGCTCTCGCATTGCACTCCAAAGAAAGTATTGAAATCACTTCCGGTATTTGAATATGCTACACCTTTTTGAAAAGCAAATAAAAGTTGCCCAATATTTGAACCTTCTAAATATCCAAAATATTCAGGTGTGGGAGAATAAAATGCTTTCCATATTTTATTCTTTATATCAAAAGAAATTGTTTCTTGAAGCGTAACATCGTAATCCCTTGCAGTATTCACATAAGAAGTTCCTTTGATTGTAAACTCACTCAATATCCATTCATTATTTGATGGGTTAATTACAGAATGGAAATACCTTACATTTTCATTATTGGCATTGTACTCCTGTTGAAATTTCACTTTGGCTGTCAACCATGAAATGATCGTAGAATTGGCTTCGTTATATCTTGAAACATCGGTTGTTTGCTGATACCTTGAATACCCTGTTGACTGCACATCATTTTGAAGTATGGCAACTCTATTTCTATCAAACCATTGGACAGAACCATCTTTTTCCCTGATCGTATTCTTGTCAAAGAATTGGCATCCATAAAATCCTGATAATGCTCTTTCCGGCTTACCAAAAGTATCTTCGCCCGAAGGTACATAAACCATACCTGAACTGTTCATACGTGCTTCATTATCTCCATATCCAACTAAGAAATTCTTGAACTGACACAGGATAAACACTACGCCTGTTTTTACTCCCACATACACAATTCCTCCTGTATCATTGATGTTGAAAGTTACTCTACTTTCATCATCAAAATAATTAAGATAATTTAATTGAGCGTTAGGAGTAGCTGCACCACTCAACGCAATTTGATCTTTGGAAATTATTTCATTTTCGTATGGGTTCTTAACTCCAAAGGCTCCAATATTCCAACAATTCTTTCCCCACGTATCCGTGATGCTTGGGCTTTCAAAAGGAAATCCAAACTGCCTTAATTCTATTATCGTGGTGCTAACAGGAGGCGTACCGGAGGTTGTCGTAACAGGCACAGGTATTTGCCTATATTGATAATAAGTATCAAAAGCATTGAGTAATATTTTATTTGTTTGTGCCTTACCATTTATTACTTTGATCGTACCACATAACGCAAAGAACTGATCTTTATTGGTGCAATCTTGTGGGTTAGCCAATCTTATTAAAGCATTTGCCTTTAAATCCTTTAAGGTGTCAGAATAATTTATTAAGAAATACTGCCCCGTTTGATCGTATTTTACCAACGAAGTTACCGGACTACTTAGCCATGTGCCATCTCCATTTCTTAATACCTGCAATATGTCTGCTGTTCGTGGTGCAGTTGAACTTTCAGGTGTTATCTGCCACCCTGTAGTTGTATTGAAATTATTATTTGCGTTGAACTCATTAAGGCTTCCGTAATCAATTCTTATTTGAGTAGGGGCAGAATCGTTTTCTGTACCTGAATTATCTACAAAGGTTACTTTATCAGCTATCCAATCAATGTAATTTCCACCATAATTTAATTCAACTGTAATGCCTACCCTTAAATAATCTACCCATGCAGGAAATGTAATATCATTAGGAATATCTACTTCAACTCCTGAAAATCCAAATGTTTTTGATTGACTTAGTGAAGGGATATTAAAATAGAGGTTGTCTCCTGTTTGTGCATTATCTCTCCTACCCAACCAATCATAACCGTATAAGCAAACCCCATATCTTCCACCTGTCAGAAGCCCCTTATTGCTTACAGATAGAATGCTTGTTATCTCTGCATCTACTGTCCTTGTTGAGCAAGAAATACATGGGCTAAAATTAACTGTTACAATAGGTATGCAGCCACCATCACAACCAGTAAATGAACAACTACCACCCATAATATACAACTTATCTATGGTACTTCCTTTTATAACATCATCGTAAGCTATTAAGCTAAAACTCCCATCTGCTCCGGTTGTCGCTACACCTCCTCTACTCAATACAATATTTACGTTAGGCACACCTACATCTGAATTACATAATTGCAATATTCCTTTAATGATAACTCTGCTACATGGATTAGTTTCAAAGTCCGTACATGAGGTTACAAGAGGCGCACCCGATGGAATACCAATAATAAGATTTTGACTATATGTTTGAAACAATTTACCAAAACTCATTCTAATAAGTTCCTTCTTTATACAGCTACAATAACCTATTGCACTTACATTAAATCTTGTCTGGCCTTCAAGGGCATTTTGATTTACTCTTACTCCACTTGCAAAATAAAATCCATTATGATCTGTATTTATACAGGTTTCAACCTGACTTCCACTTGTATCAATATTGATCTGTAAAAGTGAAACAGGTAAAACATTATTCCCAGTAATCGGATCTACATTCTCATAAATGTAACCATTGACAATAGTAGAATCTGAAAAATGTCCTTTTTGTAAAAAAGGATTGGCAGCATTACCGTAAAATCTTGGATTAGTCAGATCGTATATAAGCATCATAACACCACTTGTCATAGTATCATAATCTGTCTCGCAAACGTTTATTTCTAATTCTTTTACCTGATTACTTATAATACTTCCTACATTAAAATTGGAGAAATTCCATAAACCAGCTACATAAGTGCTTGTTGCCTTTATATCTGACACCGAAGGATCAGCTAAATGCGAAGCTACTCTAAAAGCGTATATGCTTTTAGGAACGCTATTGAACTGAAACTTTATAAAATATTGTTGGTCATAATCTTGGGTGAAATCTTTATCTTCCACCATATTATTATTGGAATCTAAATAATATTGCACACCTTCTGCATAGTTGTCTGTACCTCCTAAATAACCTATGAAATTTTGTTGGCCTGTAAGGGCAAAGTACTGTTTGTAATCGGTTGCAATATTGCCAATTCCTGTTCCATTTGAAATTCCACCAAAAACGTAATTAGCATCTTTCTTCCATACCTTTTGAAACTTACTTTGTGTTGGATTGTATATGCGCATCCATATTGTAATGTTTGCAGTATCTCCAATCTTTGAAGGTATTGGAGCAGTTACAGTAACCGATAATTTATCCAAAATATCTTTCTTGCTAAAAGGTTTGAATAAATCCTTGTTGTTGGAAAGCGCAATATCGTTACCAACTTTAGAAAGTGCTTGCGATACTCTTGGTAATCCTGGTGCTGTCCTATTTGTTTCAGTTACATCAACCGGATCACAAAGTTTATCCTTACAGAAGGTGTAAGTGATTTCATTTGTGGTGGCATTGTAAACAACATCCTGATTGCGTTCTCTTGTCCACCATTCACCTAAATTACTTCCATTATAAAGTTGCAATACAGTGTCAGTGTACCATTGAACATCATTGCATGATCTGTATTCAACTTGGATAGTATCTATTAATGGAGTTCCTGCATCAAAAGTAAGGTCAACACATCTTGGGAGCATATCACTTGCACTCAAACAGGAATTGTTTGACATGAAAAATTCATCTGAAATATTACCATGTTCGGAAGGTCTCCCAAAAACATCTGTGGCTTGTATTCTTACTTGCCACCCTGAATAATTTAGATTATTATTCTTACCAATGTCAGTTAAAATATCAAAGGGTACTTGATCTACTTTTATGCAATCACTTGTTGTTGGCACACCCATTCGTAGCATAGTGCATTTATCGTAATCTCCAATAAAATAATTGAATGACGCGGGGTCAAATCCTTTTGTATTAAGGTAATCATCAAACCTAAGATAGCCTTGATAATTAAACCCATCTGTCCAATATAGATCTTTCTTTAATTCATTAATTCCGGTGTCAGGATTAACTACATAAATAACTTCAAGATGACATTGACCTTCACCGATAAAATATTCAGGACTTAATTGGAAATTAAAACAAGGAGAGGGCGGCAAAGCATCAATAGTTCTTTGATTGCCATTCACTCTAAAAATAAAATGGTTTGAAAGAGTATTATAAACCCACACATAAAGTTCAGAAGTTTCCCTTGAAGGCAGTGTGCCTATAACATAACTATCTCCTGCCGGTAAAGTATAAGGGTAATAGATTTCATTTGATGAACAAGGTTTTTGAACCCCTGTGTTTGCTTTATCTCCATTTTGCGCACTTCCTAAGTCAGAAAGTTGATAGATAATATTTTTAATAAATCTCGCTTGTGTGGCCTTTAAATATTCAGGGGCTACATCTAAGTTCATGCCATCTAAGCAAATTAGCTTTTGCCCACTCGCTGCCATTTATTTAATTTTTTGTTACCAAAGATAAATTTATTTTTCATTTATGATGCTAACGCCCTTAAAACACTTTCAATGTTCAAAGGATTATTATATTCTTCTTCATGTGTCATAAGCATATCCAGATACAACTCAATGGCAAGTAAAGTATATCCAAATGCCATTACAAGGTCATAAAGCCTTGTATCAATAGGACTGAAATCCATTAATTGCCGCAATAGTCTTTCTGCCTTCATTGTCTTTCCATAATCCTTTTCACCTTCAACCGGAGTTTCAATATAATTCTTAATTACCCTCACAATCATTTCCAACATTTCCTTATTTGTGGCAGAGTTTGATGTTATTCTGATAAGCTGATATTTTTTTTCTTTTTCATTGGGCAATCCCATCCATCTTTTCCATGTTGTAATAATGCCATTTTCATCTTTAATAAGCATAAACCTACCTAATCCTTCTTCCAATAATCTTGTAGCAACATAGGAAGCATTACCTTCAATCAGCGATAAGCAACCAGTATAAATAATCATCATTAAAAAATCTTCAAAGGCTTCATCTGGCAATTCAGGACGATCATAATATTCCAAATAAATTATTTTTGAAGATACGTTTCTCATGCGTGCATCTAAAAGTTCATCCGGCATATTCATAACATAGGAAGCATTTTTTGAACCTTCGATTACTTCACTTCCTGCTGCATAATTTGTAGGGTCACCACCTTGCACATAAATAAACTTTTCTGGTGCTAATAGCCCCCAATCGTCACGCCCATTTTTAAGCGCCATGTTCTTGTGAGCTTCTGGGATTGGATTATATGATCTGAATTTGCCTACTAATCCTTTTTCTTTTTCGGAATCGGTTAACGGTACAAATTTAACAGGACAAAATTCGCCTTTTTTTCTTTTATTCCTAAGCCCTATATTCCATAGCGAATTTGTCCATTCTAAATTACCTTCAACATAGAAATTAGTAACTTCATTGTGCTGATCTATTTCCAAATCTGCAAGTATGCTTCCTAACCTTATATTATCGAAAGTAGAACCAACGCCTCCCGTTGACCACGCTTCTCTTTTTGTATTTGCGTACTTTCTGGTTTCAGCGCTTAACTCTCTTGGCTTTGACTTTAATTGATCTCTTCCCATCTGAATTTTACGCATTGCATCCTTTTCATCGCAAACGCCGTATTTATCAAATGAAGTAGTCCACGACTTAAAAGCCGGAATGTGGTAACAAATTAATTTACTTTTTGTTTGACCGTTTGAATTTTTGTTTATAGTCCTTAATTCAGAATCCATAAATATTTCCCTTGCGGCAAAAAAAGATACTCCACTTTCATCAGGCGTATATGAAGTAAGCCATTTCTTACCTACCATAAAATCCTGTAGGGAAGTTGCAGCATTATTTGATCTGTATATTTCTCCGAAATCTCCTTTGTATTTTGGTGGTTCATCGTACCATGTGTCCTCAAAAACATCAATGTCTAAGGCATTCATAGCGGCAGGCACACACATTACAGTTGTGTTCAATTCATCTTCACCTGCATTTGCTAATAATTTACTCTTTTTAGAATTATTATATTTCTTACCGAATATGATTGTTCCTTCTATTTCTGATCTGTTTTTCCATGCAGGCTTGAAAATCATTGGCAATCCATTGTACGCATACATGAAATGATCTCTGAAAGTTTTTGCCCCTTTATCCCTATCAATATTCATGTTTGACATATTGACATTTCTTGTTCTTGTGGCTTTGTTCAAATAGTATAACCACATCAGATTAGTTACTCCTGTTTTTTTTGCCTTACTTATGAAAAGACCTGAAATCTTTTCTGAATTATTTACATAATCTATAAGATAAAAGAAGTCTCTTTGGAACTCTCTATAATCAAACCATTCACCTTTTTTATCTGCTCTTTTAGTTCTGCACCACATCAGCACAAACCAATAATCTCCGGTTAAGTGAACCAACTCGTTTTTTACCCTAATAAATACACCTTCTGACCTTCGCTTCATTTCTAATTCTAAAGTCGCTAAAAACCATTCCGTATCTTCTTTGTTGAGACTTACCAGTATTCCCTCGTCATCATAAAGGGTGGCATCTTGAAAGGTTTTTGTATGGTAAGGAACAAAATCAAAAAAAATCTTCCTATATGATTTAAGTAATTCATCACGCTTCCAATAAGGGTCTTTATCTTCAAAGAATAACACATCTTTCTTATCTAATCCTTTAATAGAAGGCATGGGCACAATATGTTCGCCTATGACAACTGATTCACTATAATGTAATCCCTTATACTGCATATCTTTCTATTCCTATTGATAAATTATTCTTAGCCTTCCTCAAATCCTTTACTGATTCTTTTAATTTAATGTCATTTTGGATTAATTCAGATTCCAGATCGGCTATCATTTTCTGCAACTCTTGAACATATCCGGCATTTTTATACTTCTGATCGTAGTCAATTGTAGTACCATCTGTCTTTTTCAATGGGCTATTTGAAGATAGCCTCATTTCAATCATTAGGTCTTTTAAT
>OLMA01000306.1_pt1 | contig 31211 bp, 27 predicted proteins | sample 1604671 | NCBI WGS metagenome assembly OLMA01 (sample SAMEA104055725, study PRJEB20765) | soil metagenome | biome: Arctic tundra; feature: Polygonal ground; material: soil | place: USA | collected 2011-09 | depth 0-0.5 m | reverse complement strand
CAAAAAAGACTCTTCCTCTTCAAGCGGGCTTAGTAATGATGATATAGTTAACGGCTTGAAAGAAGCCCTCAAGGTGGGGTCGAACAATGCAGGTTCATCTGCATCAAAAACTGATGGCTTTTTTAAAGACAGCCTGATCAAGATACCTTTCCCTCCGGATGCACAGAAAGTAAAGGATTTAGCGATTAAAACCGGCCAGCAAAAACAAGTAGATGATTTTGTGCTCAGCCTTAACCGTGCCGCTGAACAGGCTGCTGTAAAAGCCGCACCTATATTTTTAGATGCTATCACCTCCATGTCTATTGGCGATGGGCTTTCTATTCTTCAGGGGCCTAATGATGCCGCCACCCAATATATGAAGGGGAAAACAAGCCAACAATTACACGATATATTTTTGCCAATTGTAAAACAAGCAATTGCCAGTGTTAATGTCACCAAATATTGGACACCTATGGCTGATGCTTATAATAAAACTTGCTTCCTTACCGGTAACCCTAAAGTAAATACTGACCTGAATGAATATGTAACCCAACAAGCATTAAAAGGTATGTTTACGCTTTTAGCACAGGAAGAACTTAAGATACGTCAAAACCCTGCTGCTCGGGTTACTGATATTCTCAAAAAAGTATTTGGTAGTCTGGATAAGAAATAATTTATTTTCTTATGTTTTAAATAAAGGCAGGAATGTATAATTCCTGCCTTTATTTATATCAACTTATAGTACCGTTCTTTTAAAATATTGTTGTGATGAATGGCATGGCCGGCAATTGTAAAACCTACAGCCAAAACAGAAATGTCGCGATTGAAAGATATGCCTTCGTGCTCTAGCATTTCATTACTAAAACTTTGGTACATATAAATGGTAGATTGACGAACAGTATTGTACTCGATAAATAAATCTTCTAAATTTCTTATACCAGCTTCTGAATTAGGCACATACGTGTTTTCGTCGAACCCGGGCAAAACTGTTTTATCGTTACGCGCATACCTGAGAGCACGGTAAGTAAATATTCTTTCCGCATCAATAAGGTGCTGTATCATTTCTTTTACTGTCCACTTGCCGGGTTCATAAACTTTATCGCCAAGCAGGGTTAGTTTTTCCCTGTCAAACAGGTTAGGTGAATTCTTTTTCAGTGCATCTACCACATCAATATCTTCCACCAGGTTTATGTAACGGTCAAAATACTCCGGCATTTTTTTTATTTCTGATCTTTTCATTCGGGTTGTATTAAGCAGAACAAATATAAACGTATAGTAATACCGGTTACATTCCAATATGGCTAAATTCATTAAATTTGCAGGCCATGAAAACATTTGAGATACCTGAATTTTATAACAGCCCTATACTGGCAAAGGTTAAGGACTTCCGTTCTAAAGAAGATCCCAAGAAAAAGGACTTTTCACCTACTCTACTTGATTTCGGACCGGTACGTTTTTTAATGGCAAGGCATTTTGGTTTTTGTTATGGCGTTCAAAATGCAATAGAATTATCGTTTAGGGCTGTTAAAGAAAACCCAGGTAAGCGCATCTTCTTACTTAGCCAAATGATACATAACCCTGAGGTAAATGCCAACCTGCAGGAACAGGGTGTACAATTTCTTATGGATACTTCAGGGAATGTTATTACACCTTTCAGTGAATTAACGCCTGATGATATAGTTATTATACCTGCCTTCGGAACTACTTTACATATAAAGAAACAATTAGCTGATCTTGGACTTGAAATAAAATCGTACGATACTACCTGCCCCTTTGTACACCGTGTATGGAATAAGGCAGAAAAGTTAGGCGCCGATAAATACACAGTAATAATTCATGGAAAACCATTTCACGAGGAAACCCGTGCTACTTTTTCTCACAGTGCTGCCGGTAGCCCGTCACTTATCATTAAGGACATGAAAGAAACGGTATTATTGGGCGATTATATATTGGGCAAATTATCAAAGAAGGAATTCGAGGAAATATTTAAAGACAGGTATTCAGATACATTTAACTCAGAAAGCCTTGCTAAAATAGGTGTAATTAACCAAACCACTATGCTTGCTGAGGAAACACAAGGAATTGCAGATTACCTAAAGAATATAATGGTGCAAAAATATGGGACAGGTACTTTGAAAGAACACTTTGCCGATACACGCGATACCTTATGCTATGCAACCAATGAGAATCAGGATGCTACCCATCAGCTATTGAAACAACATGCTGATTTTGCAATTGTTGTTGGAGGCTATAACAGCTCAAACACATCTCACCTTGTTGAACTTTGTGAACAAAAATTTAAAACCTATTTTATATCATCAGCTAAGGAAATTGAATCGAAGGATATTATTCATCATTTCGATATACATACCGAAAAACCAAAGGCAACACTCAATTTTCTTCCTGACAAAATTCCGGTAACGATTGTACTCACAAGTGGTGCCTCATGCCCCGATGCAATGGTAGAGGATGTATTGATGAAGATATTGGGCTATTTTAAGGATACTAAACCTGTTGGTGATGTAATGCATCATTTTAATTAATTCCTGCCTTACCTTTTCTGGCCTCTGCCAGGTTATTCTTTATAAGTTGGTTATTAGGTTCAAGCCGCATAGCCTGTTCACCTTCATTTATTGCTTCACTCCACATACCCAAACTATTGTAAGCTGCGCACATATTATTATAGGCAAGAGCGAATGATGGGTTTATTTTCAATGCTTCTTTACATGCGTCTATTGATTTCATAAATAGATTTTGCTTGTAATACATTAAGCTTAAGTTCAGGTAATTGTCAGAAGTAGGTGCATTTTTCACAATAGCAATCATACTATCGGTGTAAGCTATTTGCCTTACCGATAAATGATAGTTATTCTTTGCCAGTTCAAAATCAGGTTTAAGCTTAAGGGCTCTAGTTAATGCTTCTTTTGCATTTTCCCATTTTCCCATCATATTATAAGCCGAGCCTATATTGTTATATGCCAGGTAATAATCCGGATTGAGCTTAAGTGCTAGTTGGCTGTATTCAATGCATTTTCCATATTGCTTTTGCTGATAATATAAAAGACTTAATGATAGGTAATTTGCAGGGCTTGGATCCTTTTCAGCCAATTCAACAGCCAGTTGAAGTTTAGTTTTTTTCCCAGCGGTATCCCTTAAATATGCATTTGCAGTTGTATCTCCGGGAAGGATTATAAGCGTTTCTTTTGCTAAAGAGGTCAATGCCTCATAGTTCTCTTCATCTTGGTATGTTTTCATCAACAAATATCTGGAATCTACATCAGCAGGAGAAATTGCAATTGCCTGCTTTAATAAATATTCAGCCTCGGAATTCCGATGCTGTTCGTGTAAATAGCTGGCATAGTAATAATTAATTGCCGGTATATTCCTACCCAATTGAAGAGCCTGCTTAAAATAAATGTCCGCCGAATCGTTTTGTTTTTCCGCTGCTTTAAGTATTGCCATGTTTTCGTAAGCGTAAGAATAATATGGTAATCGATTCAAGGCCATCCTGAAATACTCTTCGGCTCCAGTAAAGTCGTTTTTGTTCATTAAAGCCAGGCCATAATTCATGAGTCCACGGCCATTATTGGGGCTTTTAATTATTACATCATGCCATAGTGTTTCTTCGTTCCACCAAACAAAATTCCTTGCAAACGTGCCAATAGCATTTAAAACCAAAATGAGCACTAATCCTATCCGGAAGAGTTTTAAATAACTCGTATTTAATTTTTCATACAACAAAAACAAACACCAACCAGACGCAATTGCAAGTCCCACATAAGGGAAGAAGGCCCTGTGATCATTCATTACCTCGGCAAGTGGTACAAAAGTAGAAGGAAGCAACGCGATTAAAAACCACAAAACACCAAATGATACGGGTAAATATCTTGTAAAACGAAGTGTTACAAAGGCAATCATTACCAGTATTGCTAAAAATATTACTCCTGTAATAAAATGTATATCTGCCATTGAAGTTAAGGGAATCCAATCGCTATCGGCACTCAGACCAAAAGGGAAATAGAAGGTACCAAAGTAATGTAGTATTACAAAAGGTTGCGTAATTACGTAAGTATAGAAATTGCCTCCGGAAATATAGGTTGATGAAGTTAATTTCGCCTGCAATATATATAACCCAATACTCAGAATTAAGGCAGGTAAGGAAGTCATGATAGATTGAACTGCTCGTTTACCAAAAGACAGATGGCTGTTCTTTTCAAAAAGAAAAACATAAACGGCAAGTAAAGCCGGAAATACAATTGCTGATTGTTTGAATAACACGCCTACGATTGACGGGATAAGGTATAAAAAGTACTTCCTCCAAAATGGCTTGTATATATAAAGAACTAAACCTGCCATTACCCAAAAAGTTGATATAGAATCTGATGAAGAGGAGATATAGTTTATAGTATCAGAATTTGCAGTAGCCAGCATATACCAACCAGTAGCGAAAAGAGCAAAGTATTTATTGCTGCGGCTTTTAAACGAGGCCTCAAACACTTTAACAATCAATAAATACATACATATACCCTGCAATAAAAAGAAAATAAAAATTGGCAGGTGATAAAAAAATGAACCAAAGCCGCCTATTGCATAATCAAACGCATATAGGGTGGTAAGCATTGGCCTGTATGTTTGATTGTAAGGAAGGGAGCTGAATGCTTTTGCACTTTTAAAAAAATCCGGTATGTTTTTCAGGCTACGTATATAGGCATTATCGAGAATGCAGTGAGAATCATCGAAGTGAAAACTATTACCAAAATGATTAGAATAGGCAGCAATGACCAATATCAAAAGCCCGATGGCGCAATTACGAAAAAGTTTATCCTCTTTCATTATTTACAAATCATCTACCATAAGGTTGCACCCTCTTATATCGCTGTAATCTATACGGCCTGATATTTCAAAGCTACCGTTATCATAAAGCGTCCCAATGTCGTCAGTTGCAATAAATGAGCATGAATTAACATTAGCAAGATCAATTATATTAATTGCCCCTGACCCTTTTTGAAAATTCACCTGAAATGGATCATACATGTCTCTAACCCCTATCTTCATCCAATTCGGGCATTCAAACAACCCATCACCTTTTGAATATGCCTGGGAAAGCAGTTCAGTCATTCCATATTCAGAATGTATTGCTTCAACATGAAAAGCTTTCTTTAAAATGGTATGAACCTCTTGTTTAGGAAGTTCTTCTCTTTTTCCTTTCATACCACCTGTTTCCATAATTACAGCGTTCTTTAATCGCATTCGATAGTCTTCAGCAAGTTTTAGTAAAGCATAAGTAACCCCTAAAAGCAATATTTTTCGCCCCTGTTTCTCAAGTAATTTAATCGTATTTACCAGCTTTTCATAGTCATCTATGTAAAAACCACTGTTTATATCATGGCTATTTATAACCATATCTTCAGCCATAAATACAAGGGATGAACCTTTTCTTTCAAGGTACGAGGGCAGTAAAGCAAGTATACAATAATCATTAATATTTCCATAAAACCGCATGAACCCCTTTCTAAAGCTCTCTTGGTATATTTTAATATCCTTCACAAAATGCCTGGAAGGAATACCGGATGTAGTGCTACTACTATAAAAAATGTCGTTGTACTGCCCATTATTACTACTTATAACTTCGTGAGTCTTGAAGAATGATATTGGCAAATAAGGGACATCTGCTATATTTTTTACCAATTCCGGGTTGACACCCAAGGTATTTACATAATTGTGATATACCTGGTTCTCCTTATATTGAAAATGAAATAATTCAATTGCAAGCTTCTCAACTTCTAATCCGGGTTGAACAGAAAATATTTTATCCAAATTAACGTTAATAGGTAAAAACTGCATAGTTCAGGAATAAACACATCAAAAATAATGCGTATATTTGCATAGAGTACAGTATCATGAAAAAAATTTCGAGAATAGGCCTTCTTTTTATTATAATTCTGGGCATTTCTTCTTGCGCTAAGAAGGAGAATTACCCAATTATTCCGGCTATTACTTTCCAAAGCTTTGTCGTAAATAGTGATGGTTCTGCTACTGTGACCTTAAACTTTACTGATGGTGATGGAGATATTGGCTATCAAACCTCTGATAATAATGCACCACCTGATTTCTTTCTGGAATTATTACAAGATAGTGGTGCGGGTTACTACGAGCCAGTGATTTTCCCCAGTCTTAATAATCCTGTAATTGGTGATACAGCAGGGCTAGTATATACAATACCTTATATTACGCCTACCGGTAAGGATAAAGAATTAAGCGGGCAAATACAAGTCCAGCTAACAGGCGGTTTAGGTACGGGATGGTACTTAAGTGATCACAAATACTACGAATACCGTATTTGGATTACAGATAGAGCTGGTCATATAAGTAACAGAATAATAACCACTCCTGTTTTAAGCCCTTAAATAGACGTGTTTTTTCTTTTTGAGCTTTGTTCAGTAGCTTCATGGTAAAAGATCACTTCACCGGCCATACTCTTTAACTGATCCCCAACTCTTTCCAATTTCATTACCACAGAAAACAGGTATAAGCCCCTCTGGCTTTGTACCGGGTTATTACGAATATATCTACCTATTGCGTCCATTGCCATCAACCTGTATCTCCCTATCATTTCATCTTTCTCAAAAACAGTCTGTAAAAAACTGCTGTCATTTTTATCAATTGCCTGGTGAACTGCATACATCATTGCATCTATTTCTTCAAACATCTGTATCATGTTACAGCTGTTTAACAAAGCTTTATCGAAGGAGTTTTCTGTTTCAGAAATATATAGTGACACCCAGCTGGCAAAATCAGAACACCGGCCAAGGCAGTGAATGATCTTAAATGAGGCTAAAACAAAACGTAAATCGGCAGACGATGGTCTGAACAACGATAGCATACTTTCACAGTCCTGCTTTATTCTACGATTCCATTGCTCTATCTTCTGTTCATTCATAACAACCTCATACCCCAGGTCCTTATCGAACTTTAGCAAGGTTTCTTTGGCCTTATGCATTTGAGCCTGCACAAGTATACAAAGATGTAGAATGTCTTTTTTAACTTCCTCTAATTCTGCGGATAGCATAAACGATAAGTAAAACAGAGTAAATATATGAAAGAGTATTGAAGAATATAAGAGATGTAAGTTATTGGAATAACTTAACTAACCAAAAACAGCTGGCGGCTATAAGTGCTGAAATTGGAATTGTAAGCACCCATGCCCAAACTATATTAAGGGTTACACCCCAACGTACAGCCGAAAATCGTTTTCTTGCCCCTACTCCAATAACAGCACCTGTAATAGTATGGGTAGTACTAACCGGTATGCCAAAAAATATTGTAGCGTATAAGGTCAAAGCGCCTGCAGTTTCGGCACAAAACCCCTCGAATGGCCTTAATTTTGTTATGCGTTGTCCCATTGTTTTCACAATTCTCCATCCGCCAAACAACGTACCAAGCCCCATTGCCAATTGGCAGGCAATTACTACCCAATATGGCAAATTGGCGCCTTGTGGTAAAGTATTGCTCACAAGTAAAGCCATCCATATTATTCCCATAGTTTTTTGTGCATCACTTCCCCCATGCCCCAAACTAAATGCTGCAGAAGAAATAAACTGCAATTTCCGAAACAGCTTATCTATTTTATACGGATGTTTCCGGCTTACCATAACTTCAACTAAAGAAGAAATAAAAAATGCAAGCAAAAGGCCAAGGATAGGAGAAATAACAATAAAAATCAATATTTTATAAATACCTGAAGATATAATTGCTGCCGGACCACCCGCTACCAATGCTACCCCTAAAAGGCCTCCGACTAATGCATGAGAGGAACTTGTAGGCAATCCCCATATCCAGGTTACAATATCTATTACTATAGCACCAATTAATGCACAAGCAACCGCAGTCAATGTCATAAAGTGCGGATCAACCACACCCTTACCCACCATGGCTGCAACCTTAGGGCCAAAAACCAGGAAAGAAAGGAAGTTAAAAAGTGCAGCCCATGCTACTGCCATAGCAGGAGTAAGCACCTTGGTAGATACAACAGTAGCTATAGAGTTTGCCGCGTCGTGGAAACCGTTGAGAAAGTCGAAACCCAGTGCAAGAATTACAATAACTATCAGTAGTGACATTAACAGCTATATTAAACGTTCTTTACAATAATGGTCTCAAGTACATTAGCCGCATCCTCACATTTATCTGTAGCAGTTTCAAGCACCGAAAGCACCTCTTTTATCTTTATAATTTCTATTGCATCCTTCTTTTCTTCAAAAAGGCGGGCGATGGCATTATCAAAAATGTCGTCGGCATGGTTTTCGATGCTGTTAATGCGAACACAGGCCGCCCGTATCGAATCTACATTCTTCAGGTCGCGCAAGCCAAGGATGGCTTTATGAAGTTCCTCACCGCCTTTTTCAATAAGTTCGGCAAACTTGCTTATGTTGGTATCGGGTACATGTATCTTATAGAGTTCAATCCGCTTTGCAGAACCGTGAATAAAATCAACTACATCATCAACCGCTGAAGTAAGCGCATGAATATCCTCTCTGTCAAAAGGAGTTATAAAAGTTGTGCTTAGTTCCGTAAATATATCGTGCGTTACTGTATCTCCAACATGTTCCAATCTTTCTATTTCCCTCAGCAATTCTTTCCGTTTATCACTATCTGTTGTGTTCACCATTTTTGTAAGCGCAACAGCCGTTTCCAGCAAATTACTCGATGCCTTTTCAAAGAGAGTAAAAAAGTGTTTTTCCTGCGGAATTAAAAATTGAAAAAGGTTTGCCATATAGATATTTGTCTAAGCTGTTAATTGGGGAGTGCAAAGAAAGAAAAAAAACTTATATGCAAGTTGTTGGTGCTGGGGTTAAAGAAAATTTTATCTTTGCAACCTCAATTTTTACGGTGGTTGTAGCTCAGTCGGTTAGAGCATCGGTTTGTGGAGCCGAGGGTCGTGGGTTCGAGCCCCATCAGCCACCCGTAATAGAAACAAAAACCACTCCTTTCTTCATTTATACCTATTTCTATTAGGCCAGATCATTTTGCTTAATCTTTCTCTCAATTTTATATCTTTGCCCAATAATTGCTCAAAACAGGTAGTGAAGAAATTATACATACTATTTTCTTTCTTTTTATTACTGAGCGCCAGTGCATTTGGGCAATATGAGCAAGCAGTTGCGCATACAAAGGTTATATTCATCTATAATTTCTCTAAGTTTTTTGAATGGCCACCTGATTATCGCCAGGGAGACTTTGTTATAGGAGTTGTAAATGCAAACCCAACTCTTTTAACTGAATTAAATAAACTTGCAAGCCAAAAAACATCTGGAAATCAACACTTTGTGATAAAAAACTACAAATCAATCGATGAAATTGACAAGTGCAATATTTTATACATTCCTGAGAACAGTAATTATATGCTACCTGACGCAATAAAGAAGCTTCATAATTTAAGTACCCTGCTAATTACAGACTATGACGGAGATGCAAAAAAAGGATCTTCGATAAACTTTATATGGAAAGATAACAAACAAGCTTTTGAATTAAACAAGACTAATGTTGAAAAGAGCCATTTGAACATGAGTTCAAGCCTTAGAGCATTAGCCGCAGTTAACATTGAATAAAATGAAAAATATCCGGCACATATTCTGTGGTATAATCCTGCTGTTAAGCAGTTTATACGGCTATGCACAGAATAGTAACCTTGAAATGGCTGACAATTGCATACAGCGCCATAGTGTTGACAGCGCTAAGTCTTATATTGATAAGGCAATGCTGGAGCCTTGGGTACGTGGTAACGCGCAAGCATGGTATTTAAAGGGATATATATACAAGGATCTCTACAAAAAATACGAATCTAATAACATAAAATCTGCTTTCAGAGATACCGCAGTCAATGACCTTTTTATTTCTTATAAACTTGATTCAACTAAGGACAATAAAGAAGGCGCTTTTGGCACATTGAAATTTCTTGCCGCCACTTATTATAATAATGCAGAATCACTTATGGATTCTACACATTTCCATTCTGCCATTTACGGCTATAGTAAATACAAGTTTATAATGAAGAAGATTGGCCAGGCACAGAATCTGAATATGTTCGATGTTCGTTTTTATGATGTTATCGGAAATATATATTCAAGTTATTTCTTTAATGTGAATGATTTTGCACTGAAAAGAAAATACCTTGACTCAGCACGGAAATCTTACGATGCTGTATTAGCAATTTCCCCGGATGATTATAGTGCAGTTTATGGCATAGGAAGACTATATTACAACCAGGCTGTTAACATCATCAACAATTTGCCTATTGACGCTAACATTGACAATGTGAATAAAGCCCAGGATACTTGTATTCACCTTGCCAAGCTATCTCTCCCCTATATGCAAAAAGCGCATTTACTTGAACCATTAAAGATAGAGCCGATAAAAGGTTTACAGGGGGACGCTGTTATGCTTCACGAACCGGATAACTATAAGGTTTATAAGGAAATGGAAGAAAAGCTTAACCAACAGCAAGCCCCCAAGAAATAATATTACCTTTGTATCAGTAGTTTTTCACCCATTCCTGGTTATAATATATGAAACTCCGTTTTACCATAGGAAGAAGAATAGGAACCGGGTTTGGCGTTCTCATTATTTTAACTTTGGCGGCCTTTGTAGCAACTAACCTCACGCTTAGTAATGGCCGTAAAAAAACCAACGAAGTCACTGCTGTTTATACACCTTCTATTTCGTTATTAAAACAATTAGATCTGATAGTGGTGAACGCCCGCATGTATATAACCAACTGGGTTTATTTGCAAAGCGCGGACGATGCCCCGGGTAAAACAGATATGAGAAAGCTTATTAAAAAAGACTATCCTGACCTTAAAGCCGAAATACAGAAAAAAGAAACACAATGGACCAATGAAAGTGCAAAAACAACCGTTGACAGTTTATTCAGGCAAATAGATATATTGCTTGATACGGACAAATTCATAATGAAGAATCTTTATTCATTTGCTAGCTATGAGGATGTTTCTGTGAATTTTTTCATGAGGCCAATGGTTGATGAAGATGGTTTTGTAACGCAGCAATCAGAATCTATCAAACGAAAACTTGATGATGTAATTAACCAGGAACAGGGAGATGCAACAGATGTTACCTCGCAAATGTTAGGTTCGTTTAACGTCTTGAACAATATTGTACAGATATTGGGGCTTACCTTACTTATTGGTGGTATTATCATTGCTTTTTTTACTGTCCGGAGTATTGTGACACCAGTAAAACAACTACGTGATATGTTACTTTCAATCGCGAAAGGGGTTTTACCTAATTCTATTATTCAGGAAAAAACAGATGAAATAGGTGAAATGTCTGCGGCAATGAATAATATGATCCTTGGATTTAAACGCACAACCGAGTTTGCCAATGAGGTTGGTAAAGGAAATTTCAGTTATGTATACGAACCTTTAAGCAATGACGATTCCTTAGGGCAGGCCTTACTAAAGATGAGAACAGACCTATACGAAAACGAACAAGTGCTTGAGCGTAAAGTTGTTGAAAGAACTGAAGAAGTTGTTCAGCAAAAACAAGAAATTGAAGTAAAAAACAAAGAACTTGAAATCCTTTATAAGCATGTTACTGATAGTATACGTTATGCAAAACGAATACAGGAATCTATATTGCCTCCTGAAAATTTTATAAACAAGCTTCTTCCTGATTCGTTTGTTTTATTCAAACCTAAAGATATTGTCAGTGGTGATTTTTATTGGGTCAGTGAAAAAGAAGAAAAAATAATTTTCTCTGCTATAGACTGTACAGGCCACGGTGTACCTGGTGCCTTTATGTCGCTCGTAGGTTATAACCTGTTGAAGGAAATAACCGATACGATGAATCATTTGCAGCCTGCAAAAATATTAGACCTGCTTAGTGAAGGTGTAAGAAATTCATTACATCAATTCGATAATAAGTCATCTGCAAAAGATGGCATGGATATTGCACTTTGCATGGTAGATTTCAAAAAAATGGAATTGCAGTATGCTGGGGCAATGAATCCCCTCTATATAATCAGAAATAATAATCTGCAGGAAATAAAGGCAGACAAACTATTTATCGGGTATTCTTATAGTGAAGAACAAAAAACATATACAAACCACACAGTAAAACTTCAAAAGGGAGATTGTATCTATATCTCTTCAGATGGATATGCTGACCAGTTTGGTGGGCCGAAGGGTAAGAAATTCATGATGAACAGTTTTAAACAGTTATTACTTGATATTCATACCAAACCTTTAAATACACAAAAAGAAATCCTTGATTCGAACTTCGAGTCATGGAGGGGAAGCCTTGACCAGGTTGATGATATTTGCGTGATAGGAGTAAAAATGTAGGTTTTATACCCTTACTCCTACTATTAGCATATCATCCAATTGCAAGTTTTTACCTTTCCAATTTTCAATATGCAATTCTAATTCCTTTTGTTGCTTTATCATTGCCATTTTATGCATATCAAGCAATAGGTCTCTAAACCGGCCAAGGCCAAATTTCCTATCAGACTCACCCCCAAACTGGTCTATATATCCGTCAGTGAATAAGTAGAAGGTATCACCTTTATTTAATTGCAGAATATATGTTCCATATTCCTGGTCAAACGTGGTAAATCCAGCTATGGTGTAGGGAGTTGGCCTGATTTCCTCTATCTCATTCGCATCTTTCCGAATAATCCACAAAGGCCGAAGAGCACCGGAAAAACTAATCTTCATGCCATTTAACGTTTTCTGAATGAGGCACAATGCAATATCCATTCCATCGTATGTAGAATCTTCTCCTTCCGTTTGTCTTAATGAGGTTTTAACACCTTTATTTAGTTGAGTGAGAATTTCGCCTGTATTCAGGGTTTGATACACTATATCATTCAATTTTTCAGAACACAGCATACTCATAAAACCTCCTGGTACACCATGGCCGGTACAATCTGCCACAGCCAGAACTATTTTCTCATCCTTCTGTGCTACAAAATAAAAATCTCCACTTACTATATCTTTGGGCTTAAACAGCACAAAGCTTTCCGGCAACAGAATATGTATTTCACTAAGTTCCGGCAACATCGCCCTTTGTATTCTTTCGGCATAACCTATACTTTGGGTGATCTGGTAATTCTTTCCTTCTATAATTTTATTATCCCTTTTACGCTCAAAATTGGTGCGATAAATAAAAATCAGAAACACTATTAATACAAGTAGAATTGTTACACCCAAAAATAAAACAGCCTTATTTCTTGCTGCCTCCTCATTTTCTAATGTTATTTTTTTCTCCTCCGCAGCTTTCATTTCAGCATCTTTTTTTTCTCTTGCATAATTAAGTTCAGTATTCATAGTCTTTAGACTACTTTCCTGATTAAATATGCTGTCTCTGGCTTTTATAAAGGCCTTGTAATGAATAAGGGCATTATTCTGATCTCCTTTCTTTTCATAAATCTGGCTTAGAGCGCCTTCTGCGTCCATAATGCAATCCTCGGCAGATATTTCATACGCCAACTCAAGGCTTTTATTTTCATAATCTAATGCTTCCTCATATTTAGCATTTGCAAGTGATACTAATCCTAATAAGTGATAAGATCCTGATATTCCATCCACATCTTTAATCTCCTCAAAAATTTGTTTACCTCTTAATACTGTCGACCTTGCACTATCATACATTCCTTCGTCTTTATATACAACAGAAGAAAACAATAAAGCAGAACCAATTCCATCTTTATTGTTAAGTTCAGAAAATAGAATTGACGCGGTCCGGAAATTACTTAAGGCTACATGATTCATATCCTGTTTTGCTGCCAATCTCCCCTTGCTTAAAAATGTTGTAGCTATATTATTGGTATCTTTTAATTCAAAGAAAATTGATAAAGCCTTATTATAATAAAGTGAGGCATTTAAAGTGTCCGATTGATGGGCATAAACTGCTCCGATAAATTTATACGAGAGCCCTATGCCATGTTTATCATTTAGTTTTTCATAAATTTCTAAAGACTTCAGAAGAAATTTCAACGAAAGCAAAAAATCACTTTCATAACTACAAAGTATCCCTTTGTCGTTATAAGCATTTGCTATACCCGCCTTATAATTCAAGCGCGTGGCAAGATCAAGTTCTTTATTGACCACAGAATCCGCAATCCGGTAATTACCTCTTACAATTAATTCCAAAGCCATTTTATTAATGGCTTTCACCTTATTCGTATCCTCTTTACCGTTTTTTAAAACATTTAGTACAGAATCCTTAGGGGCTAGTTGAGACAAAGCCTGCCCATATAAGTTAACTACACTGGTAACCAGCAGTAAAATTAATGAAAGTGCTTTCTTGATTTTCAAAGGATAGGTTCTTCCTTACAAAAATATTCTTTCCTTTTATATTTCAAAATACAATATGGCCATGTTATACCTTTACCCCTACAATAAGCATATCATCCAGTTGAAGGTGATCTCCTCTCCACTTTTCAATAGATAATTCTAACTCCCTTTGCTGTTCTTCCATTGGCATTTTATATATATCCAATAACAAATCCCTGAATCGACCCAATCCAAATTTTTTATCTGAACCACCACCAAACTGATCAACATAGCCGTCTGTAAAAAGATAAAAAGTATCACCTTTATGCAGTTGAATAATGTAAGTTCCATAGTCCTGATCGGCCGGTGTAAAACCACCTATAGTTCTCATGGTTGGCTTTATCTCCTCAATTTCTGTTTCGCCGTTACGTATAATCCAGAGCGGACGAAGAGCGCCCGAAAAATTAAGCTTCATTCCATCCAAAGTAAGGTGTATAACACATAAAGCAATATCCATGCCATCATATGTAGAATCTTCACTTTGAGATTGATGTAATGAAGATTTAATTCCCTTATTAAGGTGATCCATTATTTCTCCTGCATTCTGGGTTTGGTGAATCGAGTCGCTCAGTTTTTCAGAACACAACATACTCATAAAACCACCTGGCACACCATGTCCCGTACAATCGGCTACGGCAAGGATCAATTTTTCATCTTTTTTTTGAATAAAATAAAAATCACCGCTTACTATATCTTTAGGTTTGAACAGAACAAAGCTATCAGGCAGCCACTCATGTATCTCTGATAATTCAGGTAGCATAGCCCTTTGTATTCTTTCAGCATAATTAATACTTTGGGTTATCTGAAAATTTTTCCTTTCAATTATTACATTGGCTTTTTTACGCTGCCTGTTCGTTCGGTACATGAATATTATAAACAAGGTAAGTACCAATAATACGCCCGACACACCGGTAATAATAGCTTTATTCTTTTTTAATTCCTCCACATGCAAAGCTTCCCTTTTATCATCTTCCGCTTTCTTGGCGGCTTCTTTCTTCTCGTCAGCATAACTCATTTCATCGCTCAATGTTTTTAATGCATTTTGCTGGCTATAAACGCTGTCTCTGTCAATAATATAGTCACGGTAATGCAATAATGCATTCGCCCCATCTCCTTTACTCTCATAAATATCGCTTAATGTTTTCTGCGCATTCATGGCACATTCAAGTGATCCTATTTCCATGGCAAGCTGCAGGCTATTATTAGCATATTCCAATGCCTGTTTATAATTTCCATCAGCCATATAGATACTGCCCAACAAATTGTAAGAACGTGACATACCGTCGTTATCCTTCAATTCTTCGAATATCTGCTTACCACATTCCACATAGCTTTGGGCGCTGTCGTATAGTTTTTCATTGCGGTATATACCTCCTATAAACATTAAGGCTGATGCTTCTCCGTCCTTATTGTTTATTTTTATGAAGTACTGGAAGGATTTTCGCAAAGGAATCAATGCCTTAGTATGCATGCTTTTCGTTTCGTATAAGTTTCCCATACTTAAAAGAGAGGAGGCCGCATAATTTGTATCTTTTAACACGTAAAATATTTTCAATGCTTTACGGAGGTAATCGAAAGCATTCGCCGTATCTCCCTGGTGAGCATATACTGCGCCTATGTATTTATACGCAACAGCCATGCCATCTTTATCACTATCAGATTCAAAAAGCTTTAACGATTTAAGCAGATATTCCAATGAATGCGAATAATCGCTTTGGTAATTGGCAACAACGCCCATGCTGCTATACGCATGCGCTATTCCTGTTTTATAGTTTAAGACATTGGCTAATTTAAGCTCTTCATTTACCATTGAATCGGCCATACGGTAACCTCCGGTGTATACCAATTGAAGTACAAGGCTGTTGATGGTATGTACTTTAATGGTGTCATCTTTGCTGTTCTTTAGCACCGTCAGCATCGAATCTATTTTTGTTTGCTGTGAAACTATCTGGCTGCGCAAACCTGTCATTCCCTGAATAAGGAACAGAGCGATTAGCAGGTATTTTATCTTGATCCTCAATGAATAATTCTTCTACTACAAAAATATATTTTTCTTTCACATTTCCAACAATTCAAAACAGAAATCAAAAAAGCTTTATGGCGATGAACAAAACCACAAAATGAAATATCATGCTTGATTCAATTGCCAAAGGATAAAAAAGATCGGGCCTTGCTTTTTTACTAAATGGCACTACAATACAGACTTCGATACCTGAAATAAGTAATGTTATCAGTGCTTTAGTGCTTAACTGATAACATACAAACTGCATTAATACCAGCGAAAAAAAAGCAAGTAATAGAACGTATGCCAATTGAACAGACCTTTCAGGCCCTAACAGAGTGGCAATAGTTTTCATGCCATTTTTCAGATCGTGTTGCAGGTCACGTATATCGAATGGAATTACTAATACCAAAACAAACAAACAACTCCGTAAAAAAACAAACAACACCTGAATATCTAACAAGTTATGAATCGATGTTTGAAAAGCAACCGGAATTAATGTGGTGATCCAGCCAAAGGCAAGGGCGATCCAAAATGCTTTTAACCATGAAAGGTCGCGAAGCCTTAAAAAACCTCTGCGTGAAGGAATAAAGGGAAGGCTATACCCTAAGCCTAAAACAGCTACCGGAATAAGTAAAAACCATACCCGAAGTGGCATAAAAAACATTAAACAAGTTGCACAAACAAACGAAACAACAGTAATTGCAATAAATGCAGTATTATGTTCATCTGCCCAGTGATGCCTCTCTTCACCCCTTTCTTCCGGAATCATTTTATTACGATTATATAACCGGTGGAAACAATATAGAAATAAGGTGGCAAAGAAAATAAGGCTATTTACCTTCCAATTTCCACAATCACCGAAAATCAGCAGCGAGGTTTTTGCAGTAAAGGCAACAGTGCAGATTGATATGTAGATATTGGAAAACACAAGGAATCGAAATGCTGAAACAAGCATTTTCATATTTACGGGTTATTTATAAGCACAAAGTGTGCCACCAATCCTGCCGCCAGCCCTATACCACTCCATACAAACGAGTGAAGAGTACGCTTTCGCCTTGCAGTTATATCGTACCCCTCAAGATATGAATCTGAACCAATATTCTTCATGTCATGCACACTTTTATGCCTCACACGAATAGTAGGATACGCCATAATACCCGCGAATAAGAATGGTGGCCCAAAAGAAATTGCACTTCCAAATGCAGTACCGGAACCAAAACCTATTGCAAATGCGGCAATAGAAACACCGATGGCATGGTAACCCTTCTGTGCATCTTGCTCACCTGCAATAAACTTACGGGCTTCTTCTACTGTGTAATCATGTCCTACCAGTGTATCATATACATACAATACTTCCTCCTTACCTGTTTTGCCATAACGTATAGAGAACACCTCTTCTCTGTCTATTTCAATTTTTTTATGCTTATGTGAATTAAGCTTTTCAATTGTAATTGTACCAGCAGATGAATCAACAACCCTTGCAGCCATTACTTTTCCGTTATTAAATAAAACAGTATCAGGTGTAGCCGGTATTACATCAGGTATAGTTGGCTGAGAATCAGCATATAGCGGAAGCAACCCAAGGAAAAGTATAAGTCCTGCTATTCTCATCGGGCAAAGATAAGGAATTGAATCTTTGGGCTTCACTGATCAGACTTCTTTATTTCAAAACACCACCCATTCTCATTGAACCCTGAAACCTCTTTTTTCATAGATTTGCAGCCTATATTTTGTAAATACAATTATGAAAACAGAGAGTTTCGCTTATCGCCACTTGGGGCCAAGACAGAATGATGTAAAAGAAATGCTAGCCAGGATTGGCTACACTTCGCTTGATGAACTTATAAATGCAACTATACCTCAATCCATACGACTCAGCAAACCGCTGAAACTACCTGAGGCAATGACTGAACATGAGTATTTAGCCCATATAAGCGAATTAGCTGATAAGAATAAAGTATTCAGGACCTATATTGGCCTTGGCTATTATAATACTATTGTACCATCTGTTATAAGACGCAATGTATTAGAAAATCCGGGATGGTATACCGCCTATACCCCATACCAAGCCGAAATATCGCAAGGCAGGCTGGAGGCATTACTCAACTTCCAGACAGTAGTATCCGACCTTACAGGCATGCCGATTGCAAATGCATCGTTACTTGATGAAGCTACTGCAGCAGCCGAGGCAATGATTATGTTCTATCATGCTAAACCAAAAGACAAGGAAAGTGCTCATGATTTCTTCGTTTCACAGGACTGCTTCCCTCAAACTATAGATGTACTAAAAACCCGTGCTACCCCACTCGGCATAAATATTATAATTGGCGATACTAATTCTGCACAATGGGATCATGTTTTTGGAACATTATTACAATATCCTGCAGCTAACGGTACGGCAAAAGACTACAGCTCATTAACCAAGGCCTTGCACGAAAAAGGCATTTATGTTGCCGTAGCCTCTGACCTGCTTGCCCTTACCTTATTAACTCCTCCCGGTGAATGGGGAGCTGATGCCGTTGTAGGTAATTCTCAACGCTTTGGTGTGCCTATGGGTTATGGCGGCCCTCATGCAGCCTTTTTTGCCACACAAGAAGCATTTAAACGTGTATTACCAGGCCGAATAATTGGAGTATCAGTAGATGCTGAAGGTAACCGTGTATTGCGTATGGCACTGCAAACACGTGAGCAACATATACGCCGCGAAAAGGCCACTTCCAATATTTGTACTGCACAGGCATTGCTTGCTGTTATGGCAAGTATGTATGCCGTTTACCATGGCCCACAAGGATTAAAAAACATAGCTAAGAAAATACACCAGTATGCAAGCTTTTTAGCTCACTCTTTAGACAGGCTTGGGTACACCATTTCAAGTCACGATTTCTTCGATACAATTGAAGTGAATTTACCGACAGGAATTGATGTGGAAATTATACGCCAGGCAGCTCTGAAAAATGGCATTAATTTCAACTACGTTTCGGCTCAGAAAATATGCATCAGCTTAGATGAAACTTCTACTCAAAATGACCTGAAAGATATCCTTGATATTTTTGCAAGATCTGCCGATAAGGATACCATCGAGGTAACCCACTCCGATATTCATGCTGCCGAGAATTTTTTAAAGCAGGATTCGCTTGCAAGAAAGAGCTCATATTTACAACATCCCGTGTTTAATACTTATCATTCTGAAACCGAAATTATGAGATACATTAAACGACTGGAAAACAAAGATATATCACTTACGCATTCAATTATAAGTTTAGGGTCATGTACTATGAAACTAAACGCAGCAAGTGAGCTGTATCCTATCACCATGCCAGGCTTTGCAAACATGCACCCTTTTGCACCATTTGACCAGGCCAAAGGCTATGCAAAAATGTGCGAAAATCTTGAAAAATATCTGTGCGAAATAACTGGCTTTAAAGGAGTGTCATTACAACCCAATTCAGGTGCCCAGGGAGAGTATGCCGGACTGCTCGTAATTCGTGCTTACCATCTCAGCAGAAATGAGGGCCATCGAAACATTGCTTTAATACCTGCTTCTGCGCACGGAACTAACCCTGCAAGTGCTGCCATGGCAGGCATGCAAATTGTAGTAGTAAAATGTACCGAAAATGGCAATATAGATATTGCCGATCTGAAGGAAAAAGCGACCCTCCATAAGGACAACCTTTCCTGTTTTATGGTTACCTACCCTTCTACCTACGGAGTATTTGAAGAAACCATTTCAGAGATCACTAAAATAGTACACAAGAACGGCGGCCAAGTATACATGGACGGTGCTAATATGAATGCGCAGGTTGGCTTAACCAATCCTGCCCGCATAGGTGCCGATGTTTGCCACCTGAATTTGCATAAAACATTTGCCATACCACATGGTGGTGGTGGACCTGGTATGGGGCCTATCGGGGTTGCGAAACACCTGGTACCTTTCTTACCGGGACATAATATCTTAAAGAACGATCCGCAGGCGATTCATGCAGTATCTGCAGCTCCGTGGGGCAGTGCATTAATATTGCTTATTTCGTATGGATACATACGTATGCTTGGGCCTATTGGGGTAACCGAAGCTACCCAATATGCTATACTGGGAGCTAACTACCTGAGGGTTTCTCTAAAAGATCATTATAAGATATTATACACTGGTACACATGGCAATGTGGCGCACGAACTGATACTTGATTGCAGTGAATTTAAACGTGCTGCAGGTATTGATGTAACAGATATGGCAAAGAGGTTAATGGATTACGGATTCCATGCTCCTACTGTTTCTTTCCCTGTGCACGATTCACTAATGGTTGAACCTACTGAGAGCGAAGGCAAGGAAGAACTTGATCGCTTTACAGAGGCCATGATATCGATACACAAGGAAATACTGGAAATTGTAGAAGGTAAATCAGATGCGACAGATAATGTATTAAAGAATGCCCCACATACGGCTAAATCATTAATATCGGACAACTGGAACCATAAATACAGCCGTGAAAAAGCAGCATATCCTCTTCACTGGTTAAGAGAAAATAAATTCTGGGTGCCTGTTGCACGTGCCGATAATGCTTATGGCGACCGCAATTTAATGTGCACCTGCCCTCCTATTGAAGAATACGCTGATATGGTAACTGAAAGCTAATACTATCCAAACAAAATGGCTGAAGCAAAAGAAGTAAAAAAGGTTACTACACATATTCTTCAGGAAATGAAGAACAATGGTGAAAAGATCGCTATGCTTACGGCGTACGATTTTTCAATGGCACGTATTGTCGACCATGCAGGTATTGATGTAATACTCGTTGGCGATTCAGCTTCAAACGTCATGGCCGGTCATGAAACCACCCTACCTATTACCCTCGACCAGATGATATACCATGCATCATCTGTAATACGGGCAATAAACAGGTCACTCGTAGTGGTCGATCTTCCTTTCGGAGCATACCAGGGCAATTCAAAAGAGGCTCTCAATTCTTCTATACGTATAATGAAAGAATCGGGCGCACATGCTGTAAAGCTTGAAGGCGGTAAGGAAGTGGAAGAATCTATAAAACGTATCATCTCTGCCGGAATACCTGTAATGGGCCACCTCGGGCTTACACCACAATCTATTTACAAGTTCGGTACATATACGGTTCGTGCAAAAGAAGATATAGAGGCTCAGAAATTACTTGATGATGCAATGGTTTTGCAGGAAGCCGGTTGTTTCGCGGTAGTACTTGAAAAAATACCTGCTAAACTTGCTGCACAGGTAAGTAAAGAGCTTTCTATACCAACGATAGGAATTGGTGCCGGTGGCGCATGCGACGGACAGGTACTTGTATTGCATGATATGCTTGGTATTACCAATGAATTTCATCCTCGTTTTTTACGTAGATATCTTAATCTGTACGAGGAAATTACCGGGGCAGTCAGCAATTACATTTCTGATATTAAGAAGAAAGACTTCCCTAATGAAAAGGAGCAATATTAAGCGAGAGGCGGCGTTTAATACATGTAACTCCTTACTTCCTTTATGCGAATATTCTTACACTAAACTGTAAATCTTTCAATGCTCGTATTCAGGCTAGTAATATTCTCTTTATTAATTCTTTTACTTCCGGCAGGTATTCTGGCGCAGGAGAAACAGGAAATGCGCACAGTAGATAACACTGCTTTTAAACGTGGCGAAAAACTTAACTACCGAATACATTATGGCCTATTAGATGCTGGGACCGCAACCATAAGTATTGAGAACGAAAACAAACAAGTGGGCGGAAGAAATACTTTTCATGTTATAGGTGTTGGAAACTCGACTGGCGCATTTAATTTGTTTTTTAAGGTGCGCGACAGGTATGAGTCCTTTATTGATGAACAATCGATGTGTGCTTTAATATTCACAAGGCATGTCGACGAAGGTGGGTTCAGGTTCACGCAAGACCAGGTATACGACCAGGAGTATCATAAAGTAAACAGTAATGGTAAAGAACATCCTATCCCTTCTTATGTTCAGGATATGTTATCGTCATTTTACCTAGCAAGACTGTTTAATTACGATAATGAAAAGCCAAGTAAAATTGACAGCGTTATGACATTTGTGGATGATACCGTTTGGACCCTCAGGATAAAGTTTATTAAGCGTGATACCTTGGATTGCGATCTGGGGAAAGTTGCCTGCCTTGTATTTGAGCCAATGGTGCAAAAAGGTCGTATATTTAAGCATGACGATGACCTGCAGGTATGGATATCGGACGATAAGAACCACGTACCTATTCGCGCGCAGGCCGAAATATTAGTTGGTTCAATCAAACTTGATCTTAATTCCTATTCAGGATTAGCAAGCAACCTTGCTATAGTAAAATAATCAGATACCACTTAAGGTCTAAATATACTTATGCGTTATCCAATAATTCAACATGAGAAGGACGTGGATACCTGCTCGGTTCAGTCCTTTTAAGTGGAATATTAGTAACAGGATTAATTATAAGAGGTATCTTTTCAATACGTGTCTCACTTGTATCCAAACCGAATGCTTTTGTTTCAGATTGTGCAAAATGCTTGATAAAGAAATAGCTCCTCAGAATAAAGCTTTCCCTCAAATTGAATTCGTTCTCATACGACAGGAATTTTTCGAGAACAACAAATTTAAAGTCAGCTGCAAGGTGATATTTTTGCAATGAAGTATACCGGCTTACTATGTTCAATTCTTTATTTGCAACCATTTCCTCAACAACCTTACGGAACAATACATTTACACGCGCCTGTACCCTGAACCCAAGCCTGAACTCTACACGAATAACCTTATCATCTTCCATTTCAAGCACACTATATTCCATAGTATATGGTTCATCGGTACGTTCAATATGGACGAACCAATATATATCTGATCTTTTAGGCTGACGGCTGAATATAGAATAGATTATTTTCTGTTCAATTTCTTCAAAATTATTAGCCTTTGTAAGATAAATAAGATTTGACGAGAATTTTGAAACGGTAGTATCTGCACTCAGGTCTTTAAGTAATGGAATATGCTCGCGCAATGGAACAAAATTCAGAAAACGGTTATTGATCTTCCTTGCTCTATACCAAACATACATAGTAAATATCAGCCCGAACTCAAATACAAGGAACATTAGCCTATGAACAATCTTCACTGCGTTTGCCACAAAGAATGCGCTTTCAACCGTTACAAACACTAATAGTATTGGTATTACCAAGGCCCATGAATAATGCTTTCGAAAGCGTAAAAAATGGAACATAAGTATAGTGGTCATTAACATAGCTATGGTAATAGAGAAACCATAAGCCGCAGTCATAGCTTCAGTAGTGCGGAAGTAAAGAACTACCAAGATACAACCAACAAACAATATCCAGTTAATACTCGGAATATATATCTGGCCGCGTATATCGGTTGGGTATTTCACCGTAACCCTTGGCCAGAAATTCAATATAATTGCTTCAGAAATCAATGTATAGGAACCACTAATCAAAGCCTGGCTTGCTATAACAGAAGCACCTGTCGCAATAAATACACTAGGTATTAAGAACCATTGTGGCACAATTGCAAAGAAAGGGTTTACATCACCCAAATCTGCTTTATTCTGCAACATTACCCATGCACCCTGGCCTAAATAATTCAGCACCAACATGGTTTTTACAAATATCCAGCTCACCTGTATATTCTTTCTTCCGCAATGCCCTAGATCAGAGTATAAAGCTTCAGCACCTGTTGTACAAAGGAAAACGGCACCCAGTAACCAAAAACCTTTAGGGTGATGGAATAATAGTGTCAATGCATATTTGGGGTTGAGCGCTGCTATTATTTGTGGGTAATGAATGATCTGGCTCATGCCCAAAACTCCAAGCATAGTAAACCATACAAACATCATTGGCCCGAAAGCGCCACCTACTATCTTAGTACCAAAACGCTGGAAAAGAAACAAGGCCAATAATATTCCCAATACAATTCCAATCACCAGGTCATTTCCTGGTACTATTACTTTTTCCCATCCTTTCACTCCGTTCAATCCTTCAATTGCAGATGCAACAGAAATAGGAGGTGTAATAATACCATCGGCTAAAAGTGTACCTGCTCCTATAATAGTTGGCAGGAAAAGTCTTTTCCCGTAACGCTTTACCAGCGCATACAATGAGAATATTCCACCTTCACCATGGTTATCTGCCTGTAGGGTAATTATTACATATTTAAATGTGGTTTGCAAGGTTAATGTCCAGAAAACACATGAAATCCCTCCAAGCACCAGCTCTGACATTTCTGCCATATTACCACCTGTATATCCGTCTTTTAAGATGGTTTGAAATGTATATAAAGGCGATGTACCAATGTCGCCAAATATTATACCGAGTGTAATGAGAAGACCTGCTGTTGTTACTTTTTTGAGTTGTTCTGAAGACATTTTAATGAAAATTAATGGAGAAACTTACATATTTATATAAGCCTGAAACCTTATTATACCACCAGGCAAAGTGAGTTTTTTTTGACAAATGTTTCAGTGATTAGGTTCGCGCCCTCTGTGATTGTTTGTGGTAACGTACCAATCAGCGAACCTGTGTGAAGTTTCCATATTGAAAAATTGATTTTCGGTGCAAAATTATACTAAGTAAACCCATCAAACTCACTATGGTAATTATTTATTTTTTTAAGTACGATTTTATATCTATTTGTGTCAAAATTGATATATTCCCCGCCTTTGGTGTTATTCAACTATAATTTAAATAGAAAAATCTTGTTTAAATTCGCCATACTAAATTATACTCAAGAAGATACGAACACAATTCTCATTATTATAAACCATGAAAAGTCATAAAAAGGTTCTTGCACTATCATTCCTCTTGCCTTTTCTCCTGTTACAGAAACCGGTGACTGTAGTTACCTTTAAACAATTACAAGCTGAAGCTTCTACCAAACAAAATGATACTTTATATGTGGTCAATTTTTGGGCTACCTGGTGCGATCAATGCGTTAAAGAACTTCCCGGATTCCAGAATGCATACAGCAAATTTTCATCGCATAAAGTAAAAATGATCTTTGTAAGTATAAATGCAGTACGAGAACTTAGTAAAGTACAGCAATTTGCTGCTGACAAAAACCTTCAACCTGAAGTTGTTTTATTAAACGGAGGAAACCCAAATGACTGGATTGATAAAGTCGACAGTTCCTGGAGCGGCGCATTACCGGCTACTGTTTTTTATAAACATGGAAAAAAAATGTACTTTCACGAAGGTGAATTGACACAGGAAACATTAACACAAGTAATACAAACTAAAAACAAATAAAAAATGAAAAAACTTGCATTCTTAGCCGCAGTAGTAACTGCAATGGCATTTACCTCTGCAGGGTATAACGTTGGAGATAAAGCCATGGACTTTAAGTTAAAGAACGTAGATGGTAAAATGGTTTCACTTGCTGACTATAAAGATGCTAAAGGCTTTATAGTTGTATTTACCTGCAACCACTGTCCTTTTGCAAAAGCATACGAAGACCGTATTATTGGTCTTAATACAAAGTATGCATCAAAAGGATATCCGGTAATAGCCATTAACCCTAACGATCCGGTTGCAGTACCTGAAGATAATTTAGAAACTATGCAACAGCGTGCTAAAACAAAGAACTATACTTTCCCTTACCTGGTTGATGAAACTCAGAACATTGCAAAAACTTATGGAGCTACCAGAACCCCACACATATATGTGTTACAGAAATCGGGCAGCGATTACATCATTAAATACATTGGCGCGATCGATGATAACAGCGATGATCCATCTGCGGTAAAAGAAAAATATGTAGAAAATGCAGTTGATGCTTTACTAGCCGGTAAACCTGTTACCACTACTACTACTAAGGCTATTGGCTGTGGTATTAAATGGAAATCGTAGCGAAACAGATAACGAAATAAAAAGGTGCAGTTTTACTGCACCTTTTTTATTTTATTGCTATTGGCAATTTTGTTTAATGACATCATCCAGGTTCCGTACCCCCAATTCCTTAGCACGCTTAAGATCTTTACAACCGAAATCATAGTGCTTTCCGGCTATCTCCTCTAATGCCCGCTTATAAAAAGCTTCAGCACATCGGCCATCAACACCAATTGCGAGCACATAGTCTGCATCGGCCGCTCTGTAATCGCCCATCGCAACCTTCACATCCCCCCGCCTGACTAATGGTATCGGATCTGTTGGAAGAAGTCTTGAAGCCTGGTTACAATCGATAATAGCGCCCTTGTAGTCTTTTGCCTGTATCTTGGCATACGCCCTGTGTAAATAAGCCCAACCATCATTTGGAGCAACCTCAATTACTTTGTCAAAATCCTTTAATGCCTTTTTAATATCCCCCAATTTCATTTCACAATCAGCCACGCCCCCAATCGCATCAGGCAAATCAGGCTCAAAAGTCAGTACTTTATTGTAATCCTTTAACGCTCCTTTGTAATTACCAATTGTATCGCGCACTTCAGCGCGTTGATAAAAATAATCAGGGCGGTTTGAATCAATGCTGATAGCTTTGTTATAATCATCAATGGCGCCGTGCAAGTCAAGCATTCTGACTTTCAGATTTCCACGCCCCAAATAAGCTTTAGCCGAATCAGGTTCAAGCTCAATCGCAGAATTATAATCCAATAAAGCATTCAAACTATCCTTAAGTATCACCCTTACGTTCGCACGATTATTATATGCATCTCCATAATCATTTTTCAGATCTATACACTTATTATAATCCGATAATGCTGAGACATCCTCATGTAATTCATGTTCACAATTCCCTTTATCGTAATATGTGGTTGCATCATATGGGGCTAATTTTATTGATTTTGAATAGTCTTCCTCGGCATTTTTATAAAGTTTTAATTTATATTCTGCAAAGGCTCTGTAATTATACAAATCAGCACTACTCGTATTCGCCCTTAATGCCACGCTATAATAGTCAATAGCCTTTTGGTATTCGCCTTGTTCGAGATAGGTCTCTCCGGGAGTAGCTTGTTGAGCAATTGATACCGAACAATAAGACACACACACACCAAAAATAACTAAGAAGGATAATTTTTTCATACACTTTAAATGATTCGACGTGAAAGTAAAAATAATTTCAATGTAAGCTTGATTACAAAAGGTGTTTTACACCACAATTCATACATTGAAGATAAGAGCGGATGATAACAAAGATTGGTATATTTGCCAATAGAAATTTACCTTATGAGTACAACTATAGAATTTAATAAGAACGAGGATAAGATCAAAATGCTGCTTTCTGGCATGAAGCAAAAAGCAGATAAAGTGCACGAAGGAGGAGGAAAAAAGAAAATTGAATCACAACATGCAAGCGGTAAACTTACAGCCCGCGAACGTATCGATTATTTGCTCGACAAAGATACCAACCGTATTGAAATAGGTACATTTACAGGTGAAGATATGTATACTGATGTTGGCGGATGCCCATGCGGAGGTGTTGTAGTTATGATAGGGTATGTTAGTGGCAAGCAATGTATTGTTGTTGCTAATGATGCCACTGTTAAAGCTGGTGCATGGTTTCCAATTACAGCAAAGAAAAATTTAAGGGCACAGGAAATATCAATGGAAAACCGACTTCCGATCATCTACCTTGTAGATAGCGCAGGTGTATTTCTTCCAATGCAGGATGAAGTATTTGCCGATAAGGAACATTTTGGAAGGATTTTCCGTAATAATGCTATTATGTCTGGAATGGGAATAATACAGGTTTCTGCTATTATGGGAAGCTGTGTTGCAGGTGGAGCTTACCTTCCAATTATGAGCGATGAGGCCCTTATTGTAAATAAAACCGGTACTATTTTCCTGGCAGGCTCTTACCTTGTAAAGGCCGCCATTGGTGAAGATATTGACAACGAAACATTGGGGGGAGCAACAACTCAGTGCGAAATATCGGGTGTTACTGACTATAAATGTGAGAACGATAAGGATTGCCTTGATAAAATACGTAATATATTTGATAAAATAGGCGCTTTCGAAAAAGCCGGTTTTGACAGAAAACCAACTAAAGCTCCAAAGAAAGAGGTAAGTGAGTTATTAGGTATTTTACCTGAAACACGTGAAAAACCTTACGATATGCGTGAGGTAATTGACAGGTTAGTTGATGATTCAGATTTTGAAGAATATAAAGAACTATACGGACAAAGTATTTTATGTGGTGTTGCACGTATTGATGGTTGGGCGGTAGGTATTGTAGCGAACCAGCGAAAAATAGTTAAGAGCAAAAAAGGGGAAATGCAAATTGGTGGTGTTATATACTCAGATTCGGCTGATAAAGCAGCACGTTTTATCATGAACTGTAACCAGAAGAAAATACCATTGGTGTTTTTGCAGGACGTTACTGGTTTTATGGTAGGCTCCCGCTCTGAACAAGGAGGCATTATAAAAGATGGAGCTAAAATGGTTAACGCAATGGCAAATAGTGTAGTACCTAAGTTTACAGTAATCATAGGGAACTCTTATGGTGCGGGTAATTATGCCATGTGCGGTAAAGCTTACGACCCACGTTTTATAGTGGCATGGCCAACAGCACAAATTGCAGTAATGGGTGGCGATCAGGCGGCTAAAACCCTTTTACAAATACAAGTAAGTACATTAAAGGCGCAAGGCAAAGAAATAACCCCTAAGGACGAAAAAGAATTACTCAGTACTATTTCGGAGCGCTATCAAAAGCAAACATCACCTTATTATGCGGCTGCACGTTTATGGGTAGATGAAATTATCAACCCATTAGATACGCGAAAATGGCTTAGCATAGGTATTGAAATGGCCAACCACGCTCCAATTACTAAGGCCTATAATGTTGGAGTATTACAAACCTGATTTCAAATATAATACCCTTAATCACCTGCTGCATTTATTCTACCGACAGGATTGGTTTATATGCATATTAAATGGCCTGTAAAGTTTTCTAATTCTCTATATTTGTAAATCATATAGAAGTTCTTATGTCTTACCAGAATGTTATTGAGGTTGAAAATTTATCTAAGAAGTATCTATTAGGTGAAATAAAATTCTCAAAAAACAATAGTAAACCCAAAACCCCAAATGTTACTCCAAATGATGAGAGAGTTAACGGCGATATTTTTTGGGCACTAAGAGATATTAATTTCAGTGTAAAACAGGGAGAAGTATTAGGTATTATTGGAAAGAACGGGGCAGGCAAGTCAACCTTATTAAAGATACTATCGCATATAACCGCACCTACTTCCGGCAAAATAAAGATAAAAGGTACATTAGCCAGCCTTCTTGAAGTGGGTACAGGTTTTCATCCGGACCTTACCGGAAGAGAAAATATTTATTTGAATGGAGCAATTTTAGGATTGACAAAATCAGAGATACACACACACCTCGATAGCATTGTTGAGTTTTCCGGGATACAACATCATATAGATACTCCTGTAAAACGTTATTCTTCAGGCATGAAGGTGAGGCTTGGTTTCGCAGTAGCCGCACACCTTAACCCCGATATATTGATTGTAGACGAAGTACTCGCAGTTGGCGATGCGGAATTTCAGGCTAAGTGCCTGGGTAAAATGGGTGAAATAACCAAGGCGGGCCGCACTGTATTATTTGTCAGCCATAATATGGCCGCGGTAAAATCTTTGTGCACCACGGCTATTTTGCTTAGCAATGGAAAGATCATAAGTCGTGGAGATACGCTCCCAGTAATAGAAAACTATCTTATCCCGGATTCGGAAGATGAAAACTCAGGTACGTTTGAATGGAATACAGAAAACAATCCTGGCGGCCCTGAAGTAACCATACTCTCTGTAAGTACATTGAATGAACAATCAGAGCCTCGTAATATATTTTACACTTCTGTTCCAGTTAAGGTTGAAATTAAGTATCGGGTAAATGAAAAAATACCAGCTGCTAGAATGATCATTCAATTGAAAGACACCCTGGATGTTATTGCATTTACCAGCACCAACCAAATTGCCGACCAGGAAACCAAATTGCCGGGTATTTACTCCACTACTTGCATTATACCAGCCAACTTATTAAACCAGGGTAAATACAAAGTATACATTCACATGGGAATACCCGGGTTTAAAGTATTGGCCAATATCTTTTTTGCAATCTCTTTCAACACACTCTTAATGGGCAATAACGGTTCTCTTGACCAAAACTGGCAAGGCATTTTGGCTCCTCAACTTGAATGGAAAACTGAAAAACAATTGTAACGTAATTATGGATTTCAAGTTCTTAAAACATTTATTTAAAGCACGAGGTAATACAAAAAAATTCAATATAAAAAGTTCAGATATTTTCCTGGTTTCATACCCTAAATCTGGTAATACTTGGCTACGGTTCTTATTAGGAAACTATATCAGTACCGATATTGTTGATTTCACAAAATCCAGTTTGGTAATACCGGATATTGATGCTAACCCTGAACAGATAAACCTCTTGAAAACTACTCCACGCTTTATAAAAAGCCATTTCACATATACAGCCGACTACCCTAATGTTATATAGATAATAAGGGATGGAAGAGATGTTGCGGTAAGCTATTACTACCATCAGATACTTGCAAAAGAAATAGATGAAACGATTGATTTCAAAACCTGTATGTCTTTTGACTTAATACGAAATTCGCCTATAAACGAGCAATTACTTTTGTAGAAGATATAGTATATACAAATAGAATTAAAAATTTTGGTTTTGTACTAAATAATGTCAAGCGCAAAAAATCAAGATACTATTCACGTCACTATGGTTATTATGGCGGATACGGCTATGGATACGGCGGATATGGTGGATATGGTGGATATGGCGGATAACTTAAAGAAAACATTGTTATGCTGCCCTTACATTCTATTTAAAAAAACCCTTTATATCGCTTTTTACTAAACGCATTAGGGTTCTATATACTTTGGTATATA
>OLMA01000089.1_pt1 | contig 32035 bp, 38 predicted proteins | sample 1604671 | NCBI WGS metagenome assembly OLMA01 (sample SAMEA104055725, study PRJEB20765) | soil metagenome | biome: Arctic tundra; feature: Polygonal ground; material: soil | place: USA | collected 2011-09 | depth 0-0.5 m | reverse complement strand
TTGTAACGAATAGCCCGACGGCTTTGCAAAGCATTGCCGTAACGCCCAAAGTATTTAATTAAACATTCAAAATTTAAAATTCAACATTATTAAGACCTATATTTGCTCAACAATACATTAGAGGATATGAAAACACTGCTATTAGCCCTGGCCATATTTACCACCACTACCGCTTTCACAAATTTACGCCCCCAACAATATGTATATATAGATGCTGACCCTAAGCAACCCTATTACCATGCTCCCCCTGATTGCAAAAACATAAAGAAAGGTGATAAGGTAAAAAAGGTAACCCTTGCTGAAGCTACTAACAAATACCATTTAAAGCCTTGCCCGGAGTGCTATAAGCCAACAGGTAAGTCATAGTTTAATTTTATGATTCGCTTAACCAATTGCTATTTAGTATGTGTAGTTTTATTGTGCTTTGTATTTAATGCCAAGGCCCAAACCACGCATATAGATTCGGTAAAAACTGAACTGCAGGGCGCCTGGCGCATGACAGCAGATACCAATGTGGTACTTATCTTTTCAGGCGACAGCATGGTGTACCACATGGTGCGCTCATGGGGAAAAGGGAAAGTGCGTTTTAAAATAACTGATAAGAACTGTGATACTACAAGACATGTAAAAGAAAACGCATTATATCTTGAAGAGACATATCGCTACTATCAACACAAGGCTCCTGCCGATGGTAAAGTATGCAATAAAATAGTTTACTTAAAAAGCGGTACGCTTATTCTGAAACGTGAAGGCCTTTTTGAAACATATACGAAACTGCACTCGGTGCCTATACTGAAGAAATAATGTGCTACAACGTAAAACTGAAAACTCATTTAAAAGAGCTTCAGAAGATATATGGGGCTGATGCAGAAAAGGCTTTGGAGAGTTTACCCGAATATGAAAATGTATCGGGCTTTGCACATCCCAAGTTGCCTGTAATAACCAGTGAAGACCCGGAACATATTCAATTAATGGAATGGGGGCTTGTACCAAACTGGGTAAAGAATGAAAAAATTGCATTTGAAATGCAGAATGCCACATTAAATGCACGAAGTGAAACCTTGTTTGAAAAGCCTTCGTTTCGCAGTATTATAAAAAAGCGTTGCCTTATTCTTATTAATGGATTTTATGAATGGCAACAGGTAGCAAAACAAAAAGTGCCGTATTATATTCATTTGAAAAGTAAAGATGTATTTGCTTTAGCTGGTTTGTATGATGAATGGGTTAATACCAATACCGGACAGATATATAAAGGATTCAGTATTATAACGGTTCCGGCTAACCCGTTAATGGCGGTAATACATAACGCAAAAAAGCGAATGCCTTTAATACTGCCGTTTGAAAATGTAAAAGGATGGGTTAAGCCAGAGATAAGTGAATCGGAAATAAAGAGCCTTCTCACTCAATACCCAGAAGATGACATGCAGGCTGAAGCAATAAAAGAAAAGGATAATAATTTATTGTTGTGGGAATAAAAAAAACCCTGAAGTATAATACTCCAGGGTTTTATAAAAAGCTTTTGAATAATTAGCTTCTGAGGTTCAATACTTGCATTACCTCGTGGTAATCTTTGGTATTTAAACCAGGATGTTGCTTAATAACTGCAGTAGGAATAACAACTACTTTAAAGTTAAAATTAGCTGGTGCAGCCGGGGTAGATCCGTCAGCATTCTGCATTTGCAGTGTAAGTGTGCCTATATCGTAGTTATAGGTTAAGGTTGTTTCTGTACTGCCTGAAGGATATGTATCAGGCAATGGAGCCCAATCGGTGGCGGTTTGAGCAGCTGTCTGGAAATAAACTGCAACAATACCATTAGCATCTACATAGTTGTCAATGATAGAAACATTAAAGCTTTCATATATAAAGCTACCGCTGGTTAGCCAGTTGTTAATGTTAGTAGTACCAACTGTATAGTTTCCTGTAACGCCCGAAGGTCCTTGATCGCCTTGTGGCCCTGCAGGTCCTTGAGCGCCTCCGCAACCGGTAAATAATGCCGCAAACAGGGCAGCTGCTAATGAAATTCGTAGAGTTTTCATGGTAATGTTGTTTTTAGTTTGTTAGTATTGAATATTGAAATTATGTCAAATATAAAAAATGTAAGATGAAGAAAGCATGAACAATAATAAATTAGCACAGATTTTAAATAATCTTGTTTTTTATACTGATTTTCATATATTTGTATTGCTCAGGTAAGCCGAACGGCTTATTATTAATAACAACAAAAAAACCAATAACTATGGATCCACATCTTAGCAGCGCAGCAATTATGGCTGCCATAATGACTTTGTTCATGATTTGTTTAATTCCGGCAATATTTGCAATAATATGCCAGTGGATAGTTTTCACCAAGGCAGGCAAACCAGGTTGGGCAATACTTATACCCATTTACAACCTTATCATCTTCCTGGAAATAATCGGTAAGCCTTGGTGGTATATGTTCATGTTCCTTATACCTATATATGGTTGGTTCATTCTGCCTATTATATGTATAAACAAATTCTCAAAAAGCTTCGGTCAAGGTGTGGGCTTTACACTCGGCCTTATCTTTTTGAATATTGTTTTTGTGGCAATAATAGCTTTCAGCAAAAGTATTCAGTACATTGGCCCTGATGGAATTGCACCAGCAACTCCTATTAACTAAAGCAACAGAAAATATATATAGAAAGCCCTGACGATACGGTCAGGGCTTTTATTTCTCTTAACCACTTTTATATTTTTTTAACAATTCGTACTTCAGCATTACATTACCTTTGGTGGCTGTAATACAAACTATTTGAGAAAGTCAACCGCGCTATTTACTTTATTACTGCTTTCCTCTGTTTACTGCTTTGCTCAAACCGATCAACCCATTACTATAAGTGGTAAGGTAACCGACAATCATGGTAATGATAATATGTACCAGGTTGTAGTGGTAAACGAGCGTACTTCGGCAGGAACGCTTGCTGCGGCTGGTGGCTTTTTCAGTATAAATGCATTATATTCAGATACCATATTATTCAGCGCGAGTGGCTTTACGGTTAAAAAGGTTTGCCTACATGACTCAGTTTATAAGACACATTATACAATTACCGTAAAGCTCGATAGTTTGCAACTTAGCCTTGCCGAAGTAAGAGTTTATCCAACACGAAGCCTGAAGGAAATTGATGAGGATAAGAACCGCCTTGGCAATGGAACTAACAGGGATAAAGATCAGGTTCTTCATGCTGTGGCAAGCCCTATAAGTTATCTGTTCGAGCGATTCAATAGTATGGAGCAATCGAAACGAAAGGTAGCCGCGCTCGAAGATGAACAGGCCAAGCGAGAAGTATTGAAAGACCTTTTCCATTTGTATATAAAGAACGATATTATTGACCTTGATGATGATCACTTCGATGCTTTTATTGATTATTTGAATTTCAGCGATAATTTTATTAAAACAGCTACCGACTATGAATTACTGATGGCTATAAAGTATAAGTATGAAGCTTTTGAGAACGCTAATTCATATTATGCTCCGCCTGCAAAACATCGCCAATAACATTTCAAGTTCTTACACCTTCTAAATCGTTTTTTAGTACTTGCTTATCGTACAATTTTGCCCTTCGTCTATTTTTTTAAATTACGGTTGCAAATAGTGTTTTTTGATATATCTTTGCATCATCAAATTATTGAATTCTACAGTTCAGTAAGGCGATATACAGGAATTACAGGATTTATACTTTTTATAATACTTAAAGCAAGCCCTTCTCTGAGTGGTGGGAAGGGTATGAGCCGGGATCATAGGGGAGCCATCTTCTATACCCGGCTCGCCTTTTTACAGCAACCAGGTAAAGGAAGAACTATTATTTATTGATAGGAACCACAGCCATTGTAAGGCGGCTAATACAAACAAGCTCCTTCGCTTCATTTCGTATTTCAATATTCCAGACCTGTGTGCTACGCCCAATGTGTATTGGTTTTGCTGTGCCGGTTACCAAGCCACTCTTAACCGATTTAATATGGTTGGCGTTGATCTCCACACCCACACAATAAAATTGTGATTGATCTATAGTAAGTACTGCTGCGATACTGCCCAAACTTTCGGCAAGTACTACTGATGCACCGCCATGCAATATGCCATGTGGCTGATGCGTGCGTTTATCAACGGGCATAGTAGCTTCTATATAGTCCTCACCTACTCCGGTTATTCTGATATCCAGTATTTCGAGTATTGTATTCTTCGATAGTTTATTCAACTCGTCAAGTGGATATATTTTAAGCTTGGTTTTCATATTAATAATTTATTCGGCAAAATTACTGAAAGTGTTAATAAATCATAATAAACGAAACCATTTAAACATTCGTACGTAATATGAATTGAATTAACACAATATATCATGAAACGATTTTTTGTAATTCTTGTAATCGGCTTTTCAGGCTCCTCAGCGTTTGCACAATGTGCTTTCCAGGATAACAGCAAACATATTGACCGGAAGGATCAGTATTCCAAGTCGTCGCAGCAATGTATCAAGAACTCTGAAAGCGCTATGAACAAGCAGGAAAGCCAATTTAATAAACCAAAATACGCGGCTGAACTGAAGCCAAGCCCTGAAGTAAAGAAGATGAGAAAAGCTCAGTTTTAATACTTTTTAAATCCAAACCACATGAAATTCCTTTCAAAGAATCAATACACCTGGAAAGACAACCTGGCTTATTATGCCAGCATTATATTATTTGTATTGCCAATGAAAATTTTCATTGCTTCTATTGTATTAATTCTTTTGATTGGATTGTTACAATACGCTTATTCACTCATCCGTAAAAAAGCAGCGTAAAAGCAAAGTACTTATAAATAAAAAACTCCTGTATTGCTACAGGAGTTTTTTATTTGTTCTAATTCTGTTTTTAGTAAAGCGTAATTTTACCCATATTGGTTACATGTCCGCCATTAACAGATACACCTGTAAAGGTTTGTATTGAATAAGGAGATGGAGGAGTAATTACTACAGTATATGTTCCTGAAGGAAGGTTCTGGATCTGAAAACCACCATTGATAACACTCGACATTGTAGTAGCAGTATCGTTTGCTGAAGAAATAGCCATTACAGGATATTGCGCTACGATTGGAGTTATTGTACCTTGAATGGTGCCATTATTAGCATTTGATCTTATAACAGGCTTTAAGATATATGTACCTGTACCTGTAGCCACAACTGATCTGCCAGCATCAAAGTCGATTACAATATCGCAGATCCCACCAGCTGTAATGGTGTAATTAGCATTTATTTTTAAACCCGATTGTTGTGCACTTGGAGTTTGAAGAGGATATAAAACATTATTCAACATTACGGTATTTCCTGTGCTGTCAAGTATCAAACGAACCTGGTTAATGTTTCCTGAAGGAATGGAACCGGTTGCTATTAAGGTATCATGGCCGTTATAGAAATCAAGCAAATTGTAAATACCTGTTTTTACTGATAATGAAACCCAACCGCCTTGAGTATTAACCTGCGCACCAATAACATTAACATTTACCTGTTGGTAGATAGCCGGTGCATCGGTCATATACATATTATATGTACCGTTGGTGTTTGATGGAGAAGAACTGTTTTCTTTTTTACATGCGCTGAAGGTAGCTGCTCCTATTAAGGCAACAGCTAGCAGAGATGTAGAAATTTTCAAATTTGTTTTCATTTGATTTTAGTTATTAAGGAATATTTTGATCCTGTTTATCAGATATTTACTTCGAATATATGCAAAAAAAACAAATTCCGCATTCTTCTCCTCTTATTAGTTAAACTCCCACCCTGGCCACTAAGCCAGAATGGGAGTTTCAAATTTATTTTATTACTTATTTATCTATTAGTGCAGAGTAATTGTACCCATATTGGTAACCTGTCCGCCACTTACCTGTATACCTGTTACGGTTTGAATAGTATAAGGAGGTTGAGGCAACACAACTACGTTATAAGTACCGGCTGCAAGGTTCTGAACCTGGAAGCCACCACTCGCTGAAGCTGAAAATGTAGTTGCAGTATCGGTAGTTTCAGTAGCTATTGCCAATACAGCGTATTGAGAACCTGAAGGAGAAATAGTTCCCTGTATTGTTCCATTGGTTGGTGCATTGTTCACACGTAATACAGGTTTAAGTGTATAGGTGTTTGAACCAGTTGCAATAACTGAACTGCCCGCATCAAAGTCAACAATAATGTTGGTTGAACCATTAGCTGCAACATTTGAATTTGCAGCAACTGTTAAACCACCTTGCAATGAAGCAGAGGTTGTCATGTTATATAACATACCATTAACCATTACTGTGTTGCCTGTGCTTGCTATTAATAAACGAACCTGTGTTACTGTAGTTGCAGAAACAGATCCGCTTGCTATTAATGTATCTTTACCATTGCTTAAGCTAAGCAGGTTATAAGTACCGGCTTTTACATTTAATGATACCCAACCTTGAGATTGGTTGTAAACCTGTGCACCAACAATGTTAACATTCACCTGCTGGTAATTGCCGAGTGCATCGGTCATGTACATATTATAAGTACCGTTGGAATTTGAACCTGAAGAAGAATTACTGTCTTTCTTACAAGCGCTGAAGGTAGCTGACCCTATTAGTGTAGCTGCGATAAGCGTTGTTGAAATTGTCAATTTTGTTTTCATAATTATTTTTGTTTTGTTCTCTCCTGTTGAGAATCTGAAAACAAAACTACGCCTGCTTTATGGCCTCCCTTTCCACTTTTCGGTAAACCCCCTAAAGAGCAGGTTAAAAGAGATTACTGAACCGTCATCTTTTCTACTCAAGAGTTATGGTGCCAATACTTGTTGTGTGGCCACTTGTTACCTGAACACCCGTAATTGTATACGGCTTCTGTGCCCACACAGTTACATTATAAGTTCCCGATTTAAGGTTCTGAACTGCAAAGCCACCACTTACAAAGCTTGAATAGGTTCCCAGTGTATCGGTGCTTGCAACTGCTGTTATCATGTATTGGGTTGATGATGGCGAAATACTTCCGTTTATGCAACCACTGCATGATACATCACTTACACGCAAAACAGGGTTTAAAGTATAGGTATTATTTCCTACCGCAGTTATTGATCTGCCTGCATCAAAATCGACTATTACATTGGTTGTACCATAACCTGCCTGAACATTTGTACTTGTGCTAACCGTTAATTCCTGTTGCATAGAACCGGAAAGCAGTAAAGGGTATAATTCATTATTTAGCATTACACTGTTTCCTTTACTACCCAGTAACAAACGTATTTGTGTTACAGCTCCCGGAGAAACTAAATTAGTTGCAAGCAATGTGTCTTTACCGTTACTGAAGTTAAGCAGGTTATACACACCTGTCTTCACTGTTAAGGGCATCCATCCGCCAGACTGGCAATAAATCTCTGCACCGGTGATATTTACGTTCACTTGCTGGTAACAGGCAGGTGCATCGGTTAAATACATATTATAAGTACCGCTTGCAGGCGTTTCATTTTTCTTACATGAACTGAAAACAACTGCTCCTGCAATTGCGAGGGTTGTAAGTATAGTTGATATGTTGATTTTCGTTTTCATGATCCCGGTTTTTAGCTTGTTTTATTCTCATCATCATTAGTAGAACCTGAGAACAAAATTATACTACTAATAGCCCATTGGTTATGATTTTCGGCAGGCTGATGGAAAGCATGGGCAAAGTGGAATTTCCTATTCTTATTTACCGGTTTTGTTGTTTTATTACCGGAATACTTACAAAAAACACTTAGCTTATTAATAGAGTGGTTTCCTTTTTTTGAAGTGGATTTAGAATTGTTTCTCCTGTTTAGAGTCTGAAATAATATCTTTTACTTTCTTTAACCGAAGTCTATTCGTATCTATTTCTGAAATTTCGTATTCTATTTTGTAATGAAAGACATAATCAGGATTTTCAGTTCCTTTTACATTTATATATAGCTTATTACTATCTAACCACCATTCACCTTGTGTTATATGCATTACTCCAAGGTTATCTACAAGCATACAGTTTTTCAATTCAAGTGTATACCTTAATAAACCATTAGCACCAAAAGATAAAACCTCAAACTCATAAGAAACTTTGCTGTTTTTCATTTGTTTTACGGCAGTATCTATCATAGTTTCTCTTCTGGTAAATTTAATTGTGGAATCAGCAAAAATAGGCCACATAAATTTTTTAGTTGTGACAACCCATTCTTTATTAACCAATACATGATAAAATTGAGATTCTTTTGATCTTTTAGTTTCATCAATACATGCAGTTAAAAGCGAAAGAGTAAGTAACAGTGCTATTTTTCTCATCAAAATCATTTATTAAATAATGATTGAAGTTAGTTTTATTTTTTTGACCGCAGAGAACGTAAAGAAAACAGCCCGCAGACGCTGAGATTACTTCATTCTTCGCAATGACGGGAATATGTTTCGACAGGCTCAACATGACATTTCCATTCGTAATTCGTAATTTTTAATTCGTAATTGAATCGGCATTTACGCCGATTAATGTATTCGGTATAAACATCTGGTTACCTTCAGGAGTATTGAGTTCACCGAGGCCAATTGCCTTACGCTTTTCATTCAGTGTCATCCACCATGCCTGTGCAAGCAGGTTCACGCGACTTTCTTCATCCTCACGTATCTCCTGGAAGTGTTGCTTATCAATTTCCAAACAATAACGGCGACCGTCGAGTTTTTCAAATTCAGGGACAAGGTTGCGGTTAAGGCTATCAATAAATAAGTGGAGTTCCGGCAACACGCAATTTGTAATTAATGCTTTGCGGGCTTCCTGCATATTGCTGTAGGTCTTATTATCGGGGTCGTTCAATAGCTGACTGCTTATACCATACACATTACATATATCGCGCATGTTCATTTTCTGTCCTTCCCAAAGCCCGAGGTCTTCTGCCTTTGCACCCGTTGTTATCCAGTTCATTTTGCCACCGGTTATCAGTATTTTACCATAGTTGGCAGGGCCACCATATTTCTCTTCGTACTTTTTTTGCAGCGCATCTAATTGTGTCTGGTCGTACTGAGTGTTTTCATCGGTCACGGTAAGTATACCTGTCGGGCCCAGGTTCTTTATCAGTTTCATACCTGCCTCGTAGGCATCGTTGCTTTGTGCCACCACCTTGCGTGCTGCTGCCAAAGGCGATACGCCGCGCACAGTTCCGTCCGGATTCCAGTACTTGGTAAAGATCAGGTCTTCAGGCAATATCTGTTCTTTGTACCGTCCGTTTACATAGTTAAAGGACTTTGGTAATCCTGTGCTTTCGTCGAGCGATATGCTTACAAACTGCGGAGGAATAGTAATAAGCTGTATTACCTTGCCTTTGTTGCTACCCATTTGTACCCGGACTTTGGGTATAAAGCATTCTCCCGTCAACAGTTTAAAGCCAAACACGTTCTCAATGAACTCTGCCCTGCCCTGGTAAGGGCTTGGCCTGAGCAACAGGTCGAGTATAGGATGTTGGGTTACTTCTACTTTGGCGGCTGGGTTAGTAACATCGAACAATTTATAATGCGCCTTGGCAGCAGTGCGAGCTATCATTTCAATAACGGCATACACATTGGGGTTTTTACGGTATCCGTCGCGGATATATGAGCGTGGGTCATCGCCAATGTTGTATATAGCGCCTTCCTGCACATAAGCATAACTTATACTGGCGCCCTTGGTCGTTAAATTAGCGGGGCTCGTTTTTTTTCCTGAAACCCCTGCTAATGCTTTGTTTTGAAACTTTTCTAAAAAAAGTTGTAAAAATGTTTGTTTGTCTTTCATTTGTTTTTTATGTTTGCCATGTTTTCATGACAGTGGTTATAATCTTTAAGCCCTGACTCTTTACTGAGTCGGGGTTTTTAGTTTTAGGATAGAACGCAGATGACGCTGATCTTTTAAGATTAAAACTGATTTTCTTTCTTTGTAATCTGTGTTCATCATAATCATCTGCGGCATCTGTGTTCCATTACATTTAGATTCCATGTATTAATCTTAATATCATCATATTTATCTGCGGCATCTGCGTTCCATTGCATTTATGCAAACACCAGTTTCTTCTTTTTAGGATAACTATATACATAGCGCAAGGCATCAATGGCATGGTCGAAGTCCTTTACAGGGCGACGGATAAAGTGCCCATCTTTATTGGTATCCCACATATACTGGCGGAGTTCTTTTATCAGGTTCACACTTTCAGCAGTAACGTTTATTTTGCGGTCGAGCAACAGGTTAATGCCAAACTCTACACTGTCAGTGCCTTTGCTTGCGGCCTTTAACCCGCGCCATCCTTTACGGTAGAGGTAGTCAATTGTTTTGGGTTCGGCGCTATCGGCTACGGCCAGGGCATCCATGTCGATGTGCTTTTGTGCGAAGGCAAACAGTTCATCGTTCTGCATTCCGGTACGATAGAGCAGTTCGTGTACATACAGTTCTCCGTCTTGCTCCCACACTTGCACTATGGCAGTTGGTGAATGGGTGAAACCGAAGTCAATACCATAGACGGCCCCACCCCGTCCCTCCCCATAAGGGAGGGAGAATAATGGTTGTTCCTCCGATACTCCGGAGTTCCCCCTAATGGGGGGATTAAGGGGGGCTGCTATTCCCCAATTACTAAACACCGCTCCCTCCGCCATCCCTATTTCACCTTCTCCATACACCTTCCACCAGTTGAGGTTAATGCGGCGACGTTCTATGTTTTGTTTTTCCTGCGGACTGAGGTATTGGTTGTCCACGTAGGTAGATTTACAATATATATGCTCGTCTGCGTGGAGTGTGGGTAACAGGTTGTCGTGTACCCAAAAACGGCGGACCGGGTTAAAGTCGAGTATGGTTTGTCGGCGGGTACGTACGTCGAGTTGCTGAAAGGCTTCATAGTTTATGTTGTTGCATTCGTTTATAAATAACACATCGCGCCGTGCACCGCGCAGCTTGGCATCGGCAGAGAAAAATTCAATGAGCGATGTACCTATTTTAAAATGATGATCGGTTTTGTTTTCGGTTACCAGTCCATCCCAGCCTTCAAGACTTATAATTCGTTTAAAATCACGCATGGCGCCCCGTTTCAAATGCGGTAATGTTTCAGCTACGACTGATATAAGCCGGTTGTCGTGAAGTATGGCATAATGTAAAAGGCACTGCAAAATGGAAAAGGTCTTTCCTGAGCCAGTTCCGCCCTGGTGAATAACGTATCGCTTGCCCAAACTGGCATCGTATAATTTATGACTTACATCCATTTTTTTTACACTTTTGGACACCGGTCCTAGCACTTGTGTCAAATTTTAGTCCGATTCTTTGTTTTTCCGGATCAGTTCTGCCGTCTCTTCATCCTTAACAATAATGTTAATAACTGCACTTTGTTTAGCGAGTTCATTTTTAAACATAGAATATCCCCTGCTGCGCCCGCGTGTGCGTAACACAAACATAATAGCCCTCAGGTCGCTTTCTTTAATAGACCTGAAGAGTCTGCCTTCAGCAAAATCGAGTGTAACCTCATTAATAAGATCTACCGATTCACGGTAATGAATATCGGTTTTCAGCCAGTTGTAATGAGTTTGCCGCGCTATGCCCGCTTCGGTGGCAGCATACGACACAATGCCCAACGACCTTACAAGCGCCTTTAACATTGCAGCCTTATACGGGTCACTACAGATAATTTCCTGTTCATCGTCGTTTATTTCTTTTTGTGAAAATGGTTTATCACTTTCCTCGCCCGGAGGTACAGCGTTTTCCTGTTCTGTATTCATATTGTTGTGATTAGTGGTTAATGGTGAGTAGTGAGTATAGAGAATTGAGTAATGAGAACAGGTGTATTGCCTCAATACTCTGTACTCAATACTATGTACTAATTATATACAAAAATAAACATTATGTTTACTATGGGAAACAAGAAGGCGAATAGGTTTTCAACAACCTGTTTGATAATGAGCTATTAATCCTTCAGGTGAATACTTGGATATGCGAGTATATCATGCTCGTTATGCCTGTTCTTATCTTCTCTCAATTGCTTTTTTATAAAAGGAGTATAAATAAGGCCAAGTATAAAACCACTTAAAAATCCACCAATGTGCGCGGCATTATCAGCATTCGTAAATATGCCCTTACCAATAGTTAGTACAACTGAAATCACAATATATGCAACCATAGCATTACCAAAATCTTTACGGAATACCTGTGCTGTAATAAGCGCAAGGAACAATCCAAACAAACCCATTATTACTCCAGATGCACCCACACTTAATTCATTTGGGTGCCACCAAAGGCTTGTTGCACTTGCGAGTAACCCTGTAAATAAGTATGCAAAAATGTATTTGCCGGTACCAATAGAAGATTCTATAAATATGCTTACAAAGAACAAGCCCACCAGATTCATTCCCAAATGCATAATACCATCGTGCAAAAACATACAGGTAAACAGCCTCCACCACTCACCTTTTAATGTTAATGGCCTATAATTGGCTCCCCACTCGATAAACTAGTGGGTTTCTCCATGCATAAATCCTGAACCCGTAAATGCCATAAGTAAGAATATGATTACATTAATATAGATTAATATAGGAGTAGCTAGATAGCCTTTCCTTGGCAAAAGGAATTGCATAGAATCCTTTGCATCTTTATCTTCAGGAATATTGCCATCAGTAAAGAGGTGTAGCTTCTGTTCATCAAACCCATGCGCAAAAACAATTATTAAAATTACGACCAGTCCTATAATTGCAAAATTGAAGCACCATGTAAGTGATTTATCACCCCTACTTTCAAAAGATTCCTGATTAGGTATGAAAATATTTTTGTAGTCGGCACTATATCTAAGTGCCGCTTGCATGGCTTGTAAATAATACGTTCCGTCTTCATTATTACCCGGCCTGCTTAGGTACGAAAACTTAGTCAGATTAACAGTATCGAAGTTTGCCTGGCTTTCCTTAGCAAATTGCTTGTAAGCAGTATCTTTTTCTGCATTGCTCAAGTGATTATCTATCATTTTATGATACCTTATCCCCAGCCATCCTTTGCAATAGGTATTTGAGGTATCACTCACAGTATCAAGTATAGGAACAGCGCAATAAATATTAAAAATGAGGTTCTCATTGTACTTGCCATCAGTAACAGAAACAGACTTAACCCCCGGGTGCATTTTATCAATATAAAAGTTATTTATGTTGTAGTATTTTGTCTCTTCATACCTATTAACCAATGAAATATTATTGAGCACAGTTAGTTTACCCGATTTAGTTTCGGTATACGACACTGTGTTTATTGCCACTGCACCCATGGCACCAACAGCAAGCATTTGATAGAGAAGTAGTGGGTTACTACGATACGATGAAAGATCAAGCAGCTTCAATCTTGGCCTTAGCCAAATAATAACAGGTATCCATGGTAATAAAAATGGCAACCAGAAATGTGTTATCTCATCACTTACATTTATAACCTTGTAATGAACACACAGAAGCCATTCAAGAAAAGTATACGTAAAAATAAATATTGTAGATATTAGTATAAATGGCCCGTAAATGAGTTCAATTTTCAGTCCTAATTGCTTCATAGGTAAGTGGTTTCTTAAACAAATATAAAAGTAAAAATAAAACTCAATTATATGTGAGATTTCTGATTTCAAATTATTCACCTCACTCCCACGTCCGGTAGTTTGTACACAAACGTCAGGCGAAGGCAGCTTTCGCTTAACCGGAGTAAGGTGAGATTTTTATGGCTCAAATCTTTGCTACTTAACTTGTAAAAAGAATTTTTATATTTACAAAACACTAAACCCAAAACAGATGAAAAACTTTTATTCAAATTTAAAAAAATTGATGCCGCTTGCTGTTCTTGCAATCGTTATTTCAATGCTTGCTTCATGCTCATCATCAAACCAAGTAGCGTCTTCATTCTCTAAGAGAAAGTACATGGCTGGTCATTATTCCGATCCCATTGCTAAAGTAAGGGTTGAAGTTAAGAATGCGGTAAATGTAGCTTCAAGTGATGCTAAGGAAGCAGTAAATAATAGTAAAATAGCTTTGAATAAAGAGGAAGGCAAGATGGTAGAATCGAATACCATAGCTGATCAAAAATCGGTTAATACAGTAGTTCAACCAGATCTGGCATCAAAACATTTATTGCAGAAAAACGTGACTACTGGGATAGCGGCAGCAGCTGAGGGTAAGAAAAACGTAAATACCATTGAACAAAATACCTCCGTTTCCAGCCCGAATTCTGTAGAAAAAACAGCAGGTGATGGTGGACACCATCACTACCTGGGATTATTTTTTCTTTGCTTGCTTCTGGGCCTGCTCTTTGTAATTTTAGCAGCTGCAAGTGTTGTAGGCGGCTCTGCTGCCGGGTTAGGTATATTTGCAATACTAGCTTATTTAATGTGGTTAGCAGCTCTTGTCTTCCTTATTCTTTGGATAATAAGCTTAGTTTCTTAATACTAATTTCTCTTAGCGGAGAACTTTATAGTTCTCCCACTTAACAAAAAAACAGCAGGCATAAAACCGCCTGCTGTTTTTTTATTTATACCATTTTATTTACGGACGCGTTTTACAGTTAGAAGGTAAATTAAATTCAGCTGTTACCGCATAATGGTCCGAGAGGTCAATATGCTTGGCATCCCACTTTGTACGGAATACAACAATGTGCATTTTTCCCTCCAGGGCGGGGTACATCAGTCTTGAATAAAAAATATAGTCTATCAGTTGTGGCGCGCATACAGGGCCTTCTATCATATCGTTGTGGCCATAGTCGTATGAATAGCACTTACCGCCTTCCATCATGCACTGGCTTAGTTTAAGCGAATCAACCATTTGTTTGTGATTGCCCGAATCGGCCTGTATGGTGTTAAAATCTCCGGCTACAAACTGCGGCACATTTTCCTGGGCATAACGCTCAAGCAATTCTTTGCGTATCTGCTCATACTGTATCTTTCTTATTTCCTGCACATTCTTTCCGCTGCTCGGATCGCTTTGCAGGTGGGTACCTATTAACTGAAAATGAAAACCGCTGTCCTGCCCGTCAACCAAAATGGCGCCTTTGCAGGCAAGCCAATCGGTGCCGGCTGCCTTTTTAAAGAATATTTGCTTTTTCATGGTCACCTGTACCTTGCTCATTATCCATACACCGCAACTGCCTTTCCAAAAAACATCTTTACGCGGGTCACCCGATTCGTAGGGATATAGGTCGGCCAGGCCTGCCCGTATAATGCGGCGGGCTTTACCATCAAAGGCCTCTTCAAAAACAATTATATCAGCATCCTGCGTCCTTAATATTTTGGCTATTTGCTTTGCCCTTTCCACCTGGCCGGTATGCACCAACAGGCGTGGCAGCATATAAATGTTCCAAGTAAGTATTTTAAGGTGAGGCCCTTTACAGGAATCAACGTACTGACCAAAACTGAAAACCGGGCTTGCAATTAAAGCGAATATTGCAGCGACTAATAGAAACTTACGTTTGATAGCATTCATCGTGTTATAAATTTAAGTACCTATTTCCCCATTCCTTTCATATTTTTTTACCCGTTTGCGCGCAAAGATTCTCCAGCAAATAAAATTTACTTTTTGCACTCTTAATCTTACGTACTGGTAATTTTGCTTTCTGTATAGCTTATTTACTTGAATTCACTCGTCTTAAACAAAGCTCTGCTATAATTATAAGAAACGGAAGTTATTTAACGTTTATTTAGAATATATTAAAGAAATAATAAATAGCCTGTTCAGGTGAATAAGAATGTAAAATTTATCCTCATTCTCAACCCATAACAAATTAAGTCGCATCTTCGCGCAAAAAACAAATGCACCTATGAAAGCTTTTCCTATTCTGTTATTTGTACTGACATTAAGCCTGAATGCCTCTTCACAGCAAGCCCTGACCGATAGTGGCTTTACCAACAAAGCCGAGGCTAAGAACGAAATGGTGAACGGGTTAAAAGAAGGCAAGTGGCTTGAACATTTAAATGGCAGTAGTGAACCTACCAAAGATACATCATCGTCTTTTTACGTACTTATTGTATACAAAACAGGCAAGCCTTATGGCCTTAGCCGGAAATATATGGGCGGAGGTAAATGGAGGGATGCCTTAATTTCAATTACACCTTATGTGAATGGCCAAAAGAATGGCATTGAGAAAAATTTACATAATAACAATGGAAAACTGGCCAGCGAAATACCTTATGCAGATGGAAAAATTAACGGACTTGCTATTGGATATTTTAGCAACGGAAAACAGTCTTACGAAACTGAATTTACGAATGGCATAAAAAACGGGCTTGATAAACAATATACCATTAGTGGTGTGCCGAAAACCGAAACCACCTATGAAAATGGCACCAAGAAACTGGAGAAAGAATATTACCCATCGGGGAAGTTGAAGCGTGTAACTCCGTTCAGAGGCGAACTTGAACATGGTACATCAAAAGAGTATTACGAGAACGACACTCTTAAATCGACGACTGATTATATAGATGGATCGAAATACAACCTGATGACCGAATATTACGAGAACGGAAAAATGAAACGCGAAACCTATTATACTGACGATACCATACAGACCATACAAACCGAATTTTATGATACCGGTATTCTAAAATCTGAAACAGAATACCAGGGAGGTGTGGCATGGGAAATAACTACCTATAATGAAAAAGGAGAAGCTATTGAAACCAAAGAGCTGGGAAAGAAAGATTAGATTCAGCCGCTGATTTTGAATACATAAATTAAGAAGCTTGGGTGCGTAGTTTATTTAGCTTACTTTAGCAAAGCACAAAGCATCGACAGCACATGAAATTATCTGTTATCAATAGTTTTTTAACCCAAGCCACACCCTACTCTGCCCTGAAAAAGAAAATGGAAGAAGAGGTGGCTGTGTACAACAAGCTGCGCCTGAAAAAAGGCGCGCGTGCAACCGTAATAGTTGATGAGGATGCAGAACTGCAAATTACAGTTGAACATTTGGAGATACTCTGCAAAACCTATTTAAAAGGAGAAATAGAGAACCACGAAATGTATTTTATTGTAGATGCACTGCTTCTGTCGGAATATAATTCAGAAGGAAAAAGCGTGAGCTTTGCCAACGAAGACCTGCGTGAAAAATTCGACTGCCTTACCGACCCCGATCTTAACTATGGCGAGCTTACACCCGATATTGTTACCGCTATATTAAAAAGCTAGGCAATTACTTTACCGCTACTTTTCCAGTCGCAATTACATTACCAGTTTCTGAAAGCACGCGGTATAAATAAATTCCGGGTGAATGATTGCTTATGTCAATTGACAATTGACAGTTGACAATTGTTTGGAATATACTTTCTCTCCAATCATATTATACACCTCGACTAACGACTGACGACTGATACCTGACGACTTAATGGTAAATACACCATTATTCGGATTCGGAAATACTTTTACCTCAGGCTTTTCTTCACCTACATTACTAATTCCGGTTAAAATATTATCGTAGCAATAAGTAACCATAGTATCTGCAATGGCAACTGAAGTAATAGCTATTACACTATCGGTAACCGTAAGTGGGCTAAAGGTTACAGAATCTATACTTGTCTTGTTTCCAGAGTTTGAAACAGATGGGCTAAAAACATTATCGTAACATGTGCCTGAACCATTTGAATCAGACTTAATAACATAAGCTGACAAGGCCGTACCAAAGGTATTATCAGTTATAAGTCCAGTCATTATAAATCCGTTATCAGGCGTTGGTGTTAAACTACTTAACCCTTCATAATTACTATTTTTCAGCAATGAATATCTTTTAGCCCATTGCACCTTATTTGAGTCGTTAATTTTCATTGCAAGGCCTTCATAAAAGCTATTTGCATAATTACCATATATCATACAAGTATTACCAGCTAAAGGCAGCAATTTAAGGGTACCGGGAGGTCCGCCATCCCATATTTGTAAATAACTATAGGTTGTACAGGCGGTATCGAAAACATTACAACCATAATAATATGTTAGCCCAGGGCCTGGGGATGGATTATAAGTAGTATAAGAGTTAAGGGCTACTAATCGGTTCCCTCTAATTATTATGTTTGAAACATTACCAACCGGGCCATTTTTTACCCACTTCTTATTTAATAATGAATCGGTTTTTACAAAAACACATCCTGATGGTTGAGGAGGTCCCGAAACAGTAGGCTTTGTCCAATTCAAACCTATATAGCAGTTGTTATCAGAACTTTGGGCAAAACTACCGAACCTACGCAACCCGCCTGTTCCATTTCCATTTGAATTTGTATCAATTACTATATTTTTACTTAATGTAACAGCTCCGGTTGAATCGGCATTGATAATGAAGGCAGTAATTATTTTCCCTATATGTCCGTAACCATACACCCAAAAATTCTTTGCATTGTTGTCAAGTGTAATATTTGATAGAATTACATCACTGTATGCCGATAATTTAAAGTAGGTAGACCACGCCAGGCTCCCACTGTTATTTATTTTCAACAATCTTAACCCATTTTTATAGGGGCATGTAACTAATGTAGCATTGCCCGGCAAAGCAGTACATACAATGGAATTACTATTCGTACTTGGAGAAGAAAACCCCAGAGATGATGTATATTTTTTACACACTGTTATATTTCCACTTGTATCGACTTGAGCCCAAACAAGGTTACTACCTATTGTACCAGCATAAATATAACCATTAGTAACCGGTTCCGCATATTGCAAAAAAATGCTGCCACCTGAAGAATAGGCCTTCAGGAAAGTATTGTTTTGCGCGGTTAGCGATGAGCATATTGCTACGCAACTAATAAATAATAAAGTAATTTTTTTCATAGAGTAGTAATTGGTGTAACGAATATAGTAAATCGAATCAATTTTTCCAAATCTCCTTACCCCTTACCTTACATACTAATAAAACCTGTAACCGAGAGTAAAACCAAGTTTTACATCGGCATAGGTATAGTTTACTGTTTTGCTTTGCGCGTGGCTATATGCAGTGTATGCGCCAATGCTGCCCTCTAAAGGATTAGCATAATAACCCGTTTCGTGCAGATGTATCGTTTTGGAACGTGAACCCAAGCCACCAAACGCATCAAATACAAAATGATTTTTGCGGTATTGGTAACCCATTACTGCATCAAAGCAAAGCACATATAAATGTGCGGTGTACACATCAACCTGTTTGCCATCGCCCACACTAACACTGTTCAGGTTATCGCGCAAAGGGTTTATCACTTCATCATCTATACCTTGTGTAAAGCCTTCATCGTGTTCAGCTACTGCAGTTATCTTTCCGTAGTTGCGGTAAAAACCTTCAAAACAGAAATAATACTTTTTAGCGTTATCTAAATACTGCAACACTCCTGCACGAATGGTATAACCATGTCCTCCCGTATTGGCAAAGTTCTGGTTGCCGGTAAAGTCTTCGTTATAGCCTGCACCAAGTAGTATACCAAAGTTATTCTGTAAATTATATTGAATGGTCAGGCCCTGTTCATTGAATAACAAGCCTGGGTTTATCTTAATTGAAAACTGATTAGCAAGGTTTGTATCGGCCGCGCCCCAATGCGCTTTTTTAGTGGAATCGTTTTGAGCATGCAACAGGCTAATACTTGTAAGTAGTATAAAAAGCAATGTGTATTTTTTATGCATGTATCTGTATTTAGCACTTTATCAAATATAAGAAAAAATGAGAGTAAGAATGGAACGCAGATAACGCAGATTAATTAAGATTAATTGAATTGATCTTTTCTATCATAAACGATCAGCGGCATCTGCGTTCTATTTCGGCAATTAACTTATTCCTAAATGTTTATCTTTGACTTTCTATCCACCCATATGAAAATTAAACGAAACCTTGTTCTTGCTCTGCTCACTACATCATTGCAATGGGCTACCGCACAAACCGATACCATACATTATATGTTTTCGTTTGTAGGTATAAACGTGGGTTATGGAATGAATACCGTCTCACCTTCGAGCCTTTCACAAACAAACCCATTCTTTGGTTCCAACGGTCCTGTATTTACCGCAACCGGGTTGATAGCTTTAAAGGAATCATACTTTTCAGTCCCTATTGTTTTGGGTTATAGCGCACCCAAATTTGATGTAAACGCCTACGGAAATTCAAACCCTGATACAGCTCAGGCATATAATGGATATAAGTATTACAATGGTGGCAGTGTAGGAAGCTATGGCTTGATCTATGCCATGACTGGACTTGGCCTGAAAATACCGGGCCGCACATCACGTGGAGCAATTGAATTAAGAGTATTGGTTGGCCCTATTATTGCATCTGAGCCCGCTTTTACGTACAGTTATGAAAGCCCGAATCCGAATAATATCTGGCTGCATACAATCAATGTTGCTGCTAAAGCTACAATTGGATTCGGCTTTTCTCCGGGTATAAGCCTGGGGTATAAACTAACTCAACATTTGGGACTTATGGCTAATGCCGATATGTTGTTCGCACAATTAATTTTCAAAACGAGTAAATCTACATACGATCCGGTGTATATCATGGCACCTACACCAATAACCATCATCTCCAGCATGGCATACCTCCACCTTACAGGTGGGCTTATCTATACCCTCGGTAAAATGACACCGAATATTGTGTATTAAGGTTAAGGCCGAGATTAGTCTGAGGTTAAGGAATTTCTATACCAACGCCAAAATCTTTCGGGCGAAATCGCCGTCATTTATCCTCTTAAGCGATTCAACCGGCTCCGAAGTTTTATCAATAAGTTTATGCTCCGGGTATTTATGGACTACGGCCTGATACCTATCACTGTTTGTATATGCACAAATTGCTTTTACACAACCTACATTCTTAAAATAACTTAGTCTTTTTTCCAATTCACTTTCCGAGTTTTCCCCTGTGGTTATTCCCACAAGCTTGTTTCCGTCAGCAAGCACATCAAAAAAATCTTTACTACCATATACACCTTCTCCTAAAAAATTCACCGAATCCGGTTTATCGAAATGCCCTTTTACCTGGGTATATCCTGCATTTAGCAATAACTGGTAAACTATGTTCAATGTGTTCGTTTTTCCACAGTCTGCCGATCCATTTAATGCTAGTATTTCCATAGTATGTTTTTTATGTTTTCAGTTCTTACCATCACCTTCACCATTATATTCAAAGCTATACATTTTTCTGGCTACGGGTTACTGTTCATATGGTTTCATAAACTATATCAATAATCCATTAAGGGATTAGCATTATTACAGATTTGGTATTATTCTAAAAAAACACATAATATTGTACCTACCAAACCCGGAGCTTACACTGAAATGGAATTTAAGAAGTATTGGATATTGTTCGGTATATGCATACTTACCTTTGTATGCTACCAGCGCACATTGCACAACCAATTCAGCAATTGGGATGATGATGTATATGTGTCCAACGATACCGTAATAAAATCGCTCACCACCGCACATTTAAAAACTATTTTTACTGAAGACATTACAAAGAATAATTACCATCCTTTGTGTATGTTGTCGCTGGCTGTTAATTACCAGTTTGCCAAACTGCAACCCAAAACCTATTACCTGACCAATATACTTATTCATATTGCCAATACAGTTTTGGTATTCTTTCTGTTAATAGAATTATGCAAAGCCCCCCTTAATCCCCCCATTAGGGGGACAACAGAAACCGGAAGGAATAATATCCCTCCTTTGGAGGGACAAAGGGAGGCCGGTTCTCTTCTTATTGCATCGCTTGGTGCCTTATGGTTTGGTATACATCCCCTGCATGTAGAATCGGTAGCGTGGATAGCAGAACGCAAGGATGTGTTGTACACCTTCTTTTATTTGTGGGGGTTATTGGTCTACATCACCCCTCTTACTCTCCCCGAAGGGGAGAAACCGAAATTTAACTTCATCCCCCTTTTGGGGGGACGAAGGGGGGCGGTCTTTTTATTATTTCTGTGTTCCTGCCTTTCAAAACCAATGGCCGTAGTTTTCCCGCTTTCTCTATTAACCATCGATTTCCTTACAGGAAGAAAAATCGGATGGAAGCTATTAACCGAAAAAACCATTTTCTTTTTAGCAGCATTGGGCTTTGGTTTGTTTGCAGTATATACACAAAACCGTACAGGAGCCATTGCCGACTTTTCTAAACTTACTATTGGCGAGCGCATTATGTATGCATCGTACGGGTTCAATATGTATTTGTATAAACTGTTCAACCCGAATTTCCTTTCTACATTTTACCCTTACCCTTACCGCTACACTGATGGCACACTTCCGTTTAAATTTTATGCTGCTCCGTTTATTGCACTCGTCATACTTATTGTTCCGTTAGTGCTCACGTATAAAAGAAAACCTTTTTATTTCAAGGTATTGGCATTTGGTTTGGGATTTTACCTTGCCAATGTAATTTTCATTCTGCAGCTCATTTCATGCGGTGCCGCTATTATGGCTGACAGGTATTCGTATGTAGCTTCCATCGGTATTATTTTCATCGTCGCTTTTTTTATAAATGAATTCATTAAGCGCTATCCTTCTGCCAAAACAATCACGCTTACGGTTGTACTTATTCTCTCTGCCATATTATCTTATGCCTGCTACCAGCGCACTGCTGTATGGCACAATGCAGAAACACTGGAGACCGATGCTATTAAAAAATACCCTTACCAGGCATTGCTTTCGTATAAATGGAGGGGCTATTATTACCTTGGCCAGGGCGATACCAACAAAGCTATGCAGGACTTTGGCGCGCTTGCCGAAATTAATGCAGGCGATGCAAAAATATATGATGAGCTTGGCAATATTTACCTCAACAGAAACGATTATAAGAATGCCCTTGCTTTGTATAACCGATCATTGCAGGCCGAGAATAATGTTTATATAACCTATGCCGATATAGCAGCCGCTTACGCATCGATAGGCGACACACAGAACTGCACAAAAAATTATGTGCAGGCTCTTCAACTGAACAGAGAAGCAGAAAAACGCCTGGCAGAAATAAGTTTTAACATGGTGCAGGCGCAAAAAAACAAACCGGCCATTATCCAATACAATACCTTGATACTGCTTAATCCGAATAACCCTTTCTATTATTTTTACCGGGGTGTGGCTGAATTCAGTTCTAATAAAATGGAAAGCTCGATCACCGATTTTAAACAAGCAATCTCTTTTAAAAATAAAGATGTTTCTTCAGTTGCGGCTTTTAACCTTGCCATAGCCTGCGATTCGGTTAACGATGAACAGAACGCCATACTATACGCTAACATGGCTGCAAAAATGGGCGCTCCGCCAAAGGCAGGCTTTATGGAAAAGGCGGAGAGGAAGATGAAGGGGAAGAAATAAGATTTGATTTAAACTAACAAAACCTATGCAAGACATCATCAAAAAATTCAAATTTAAGGGCAGTGGAGTTGTGCTTAATGCACCTGCCGCAATTGAAAAAGAGTTTGTAAAACTTGGCTTTAAAACAAGCTTCGATAAGAAGGCAAAAAGCACAAACACTGTCGTGTTCATCAATAACAATAAAGAATACCTGGACTTTCTTAAGAACAATTTAAAAAACATTGAGCCCGATAGCGTGCTTTGGTTTGCTTACCCAAAAGGCACATCCAAGATCAAGACCGATATTAACCGTGATACTATTCGTGTAACCGGGGAGGAATATAGAATTACTACTGTAACTGCAATTTCAATTGACGATACATGGAGCGCTTTACGTTTCAGGCCAATTGATAAAGTGGGAAAGTAATAGCTCTTCTTACTTTCTATTAACCACTACATCCTCCTGTATTTCTTCCAGTCCATTCTTTTTTCAGGAATTATAGTTTCTTTTATAAGAGAATCCTTTTTATATACCCGGGTTGCAGTTAAATGCCCATCACCGGAATATTCTTTTTCGGTTCCGTTCAGTTTGCCATGCTTGTAATGTGCTACAGAATATTTACCACTATTATACATATTTCGGGAAACGCCTTCTTTAAATCCTCTTTTATACTTAACTATTTGTACAAATGCCGTATCGCTTTTAATGATCCACCAACCAGTCATAAATCCGTCACTATCATAGTTATTGTATGCAACCGACGATGGCTTAAACAGGGAGCACGATGCAAATAGTATCATCAAAAGGCAGGCCAGGAAAATATTTTTTTGTTTCATATTTAATTTCAAAGTTAATGGTAATACCAAATACGTAATTATCTTCTTAAGATTGTGTACAGGCTTTATTTCTTTATCTTTCTACTTCATTAACTGATATTATATGAACACACAAGAAAACAACAACATACTTTTCCCTAAAGGAGAACGAACGAATCCTGATTACTTTACCGGAACAGTCTGGTTGAATGTGTTAGTACCAAAAGATGAAACAGGAAACTATACTGTTGGTAGTGTAACGTTTGAACCGGGAGGCAAGACCAACTGGCACACCCACCCGGCAGGGCAAATATTACTGGTTACCGATGGCAAAGGTTTTTACCAGGAAAAAGGTAAAACTGCAAGAACAATTGCAAAAGGAGATGTGATTGTTATTCCTTCGCATATTGAACATTGGCATGGTGCATCAAAAAGCACAAGCATGATCCATATTGCTATAACGAATATGGTTAACGGCGATACCGCTGATTGGTTAGCTCCGGTAAGTGAGGAGGAATACAATAAATGTCATTAGAATTTAGCTAACTAATTCTTCAAACAAACGTTTTGCAGTTTGCTCTAAGTTATTGCACATGCCCGGGTGTGGCCTCGATGTTTGAATAGCGGAACTACGCACAGCAGTTAACCACCTGAAACGCTCCGGCACATCGAGTAAGGCTATAGGGCCCGATTCTTCTTTGCCCATTGCTATTTTTTCAAACGCCTGTAAGTTCTGTTTAATCTGTTCTATATCCAGGTCCTTAGCAAAGGAACGGAGCTTCTCTTCATTGGTTGCAATATGCACCCTGATGAACTTTTCGCTTTTACAAAAAAGAATAATGCCCACATTCACGAACTCCTCCCGTTCTACAACAGGCAGCACGCGAATTATTGCATACTCATATAAGTATTTCTCTTGCATGTTGTGCTTCTTTTGTAAATATATCAGTGTGCTGTAAACGTACCAGTAAAAACTGCAAATACACTTCTCTCAATGCTTCCGGTGTTTCTTTCATCCCCTCCCAATGCAACCATTCATCGGGTATAAGCGCCACTATATTGTGGAGCTTCTCTTCGGTAAGAAGTTTCTTAAATTCATTATTTGTTTCTTCCAACAAAGTAGCCTGTTGTAATAGTACATGATCTTTAATTAGTGCAAAAGAACTCTTGGCATGCTTCTCCCAGGTATTCCACGAATGTTGAAAATACAAACAGGCGCCATGGTCAATAAGCCATAGTTCTTTTTGCCACATAAGCATATTCGTATTTTTAAATGTGCGGTCAATGTTTATTATAAATGCATCCAGCCACACAATTTGCGAAGCCAGCTTTGCATCAACTTTTGTTACAACAGGGTCGAATGTAATGGCACCGGCTAAAAAATGCATGGCTAAATTCAGTCCCCTGCTCTTCTGCAACAGGTCCTGTATTTCCTCATCACCTTCTGTGCGGCCAAAGGCTTCATCTAAATTCGCAAATACCAGTTCAGGCACCCGTAAACCTAAAGCACGTGCAATTTCACCACCAATTAATTCTGCTATCAAGGCTTTTACACCGTGGCCAGAACCTTTGAACTTTAATACGTATTTAAAATCATCATTAGCTTCTGCCAGTGCAGGCAAAGAGCCTCCTTCACGCAAAGGTTGTATATAGCGTGTTACATTTACAGTCCGTAAAGAAGGGTTTGTTTCCTTTATCATGTCTCAACAAAGGTACATTTTTCGACAATGTATTACCGATGCCTTTGTTGAAGCTATCTTTCTATAACTAGCTTACCCGTTGCAAACAAGTTGCCATCATTCGATAAGATGCGGTAGAGATAAATTCCTGCCGGCTGATTGGTTAAATCAATTGAAAATTGAGAATTGACAGTTGACAATTCATTGGAATAAACTTTTTCACTAAACATATTATATATTTCTATTTGAGATTGCTCTGTTACTCGCAATGACGAGAAATCAATATTAAAAACACTATTGCTTGGGTTCGGCCATACTTTCAACTTTTCACTTTCAACTTTCAACTCGCCAACGGCGGTTGTACTTTGGTATTCATACGCGCCTATATCTATTCTTCCGTTAACAATTCTGGCATTCCCGTTAAAGTCGCGCTCGCTGGTATCAACGGGCCATGCAGGCATACCAGTATTGCTGCAAGTAGATGAAGATAAAAGATTGAGGTCAAGTGTCGATAGCGTTGTACTGGTTACACCTGGATCTGTAAACTTTGAATGTGCATCGAACCCACTACCACTTTTATAACTGGCAAAACCAATATATGAATATGTGCCATAAGCAAAAGTGGCGTTAACAGAATCGCTGCCTAAGGAATAATACCGGTTATAATCGAATTTAAAACCAATGGAGTTACCATTACTCCAACCTGAAGATAACAGTGCATTACTGCTTGCATAAAATATATTATTGTAGAACGAACTGTTCTCACTATAACTGAGTGACAATTCTCCGTTGCCTTGTGCCAACGTATCATCATCAAAAAAAGTATTGTTAGATACTTCTGAATTTATAACCCTACCCGTATTAACCGGGCCGTCGTAACCACCAAACTGCATGCCTGCATTACCATTGCGGTATAGAATATTATCGCGTACTGTTATTCCCTTTGTGGTATCCTTTGGTGGCTCACATCCTATTTCAATTCCCCAGTCGTTGTTAAAGCATTGGTTGCGTTCAATGATAATATTAAAGCCACCATCTACATAAATACCTGCGGCAGAACCATCATATATTGAATGGCATTTCCAAACCTTGTTGTTTTCTACAAATCCGTTACGCGCATGGTCGGTAGCCTGGTTGGGGCTGACTCCTTCGTTGCCTTCTATATCAATACCAATGTTCTGGTTATTGTGAACTAAGTTGTTAAAGATATTGAACGTGTCTACATTTCCGTTTACTGAACATACTTCGCTGAAGCCGGGCGCATTATCGTAAAATGTATTATCTGCAATTGTTAAATTCTTGAGTGGTTTTACAGAATCTCCGTAAACAATTAATGGGTTAACATTATCATTTGTATTAGGTACAGCAGTAAAAGAGTTGTTCCAGTAAATATGGTGGATGATATTATTGGTTATTTCAATATGATTGGAAACTCCATCAATAAATAATCCTATACTAGTGTTATTGCCAATGCAATTATAAAACTCAAGTCCATTTATCTTAATATAGTTCTTGCTTGTAATAGTGAGCAATGTTGCTGCAGTTCCGTTGCCGCTTATTATAGCGCTGCCACTGTTGTAATTGGTGAGTGTAATGTAGCCGCCTGCTGCCGAGCCTGAAACCGGCATTGTGATCTGTTCAATATATGTTCCTGCCATAATCTCTATGGTAGTACCCGGTGTAGCATTATTGCATGCATGCTGAATGGTCTTCCAGGGTGTTGCTGTATTTTGTGCCTGTGTTGTAGTATAACTATCATTGCCACTATTCGACACATAATAGGTCTGCCCGAAACAAGGCAGATTAATGGTTAAGAAAAACAGTACAAAAGGAAAATAGTTTTTGCGCATGTTATGTATTTAAGTACTTAAAGGTACAAATGTTTTGACGCACAAAAAAACGAATCAGGAACAGCTGTTGTGCAATTCCTGATCCGTAATCATTAACTCATACGAAATCTTTACAACTTATACTGCAAACCAATTGTACCAATAAATGATGGCTCACTAACAATGCTTTTAGATTCCGGTACTGTAGTTGTCATATTATTATTATCTATATAAGAATACGCTGCCTGCTCAACTACTAAAGTATTATACAATAGCCCCGCTTTAAAGAGGAAAGCAAAATGGTTTGATACATTCAAAGCAAGAACCGCATTTATACTGGCATTAAAACTAGTCTGATTTACCGGAACTGATCCGCTATTATTATAAACGCTGCTTCTAGGGCCAAATGTATAGGTTCCCGATGAATACGAACCGCCGACAATTCCTTCTAAGAAAAAGCCAACAAGGCCGCTATCCTGCCCCGCAATATAATAACGGAAAAATAAATTGCTTGGTATAAAAGGTGAGAGTGCACCATAATAGGGACCATTGTTGTAATAATAAGGGTACCCTCCGTAAATTGAGTTACTGCTATTATTGAAATTCAAGCCCACACATACCCTGTCGGAAAGAAAATACCCGCCCCAGATATTAAATGAAAAAGAGAAATTACTGATCTTGGTTGTAAAGGTGTCCTTCACACTACCTGAAGAGTAATCGTTCTCTGTACTTGTTCCGGCAGAGTAGTTCAGCAAATTGGTACCGAATATAAAATGGCCTTTGTTATATCCTTTGCTCTTTGCAGGGATGGTGGTAGTGGTGATAGAAGTTGTTGTGGTTGTTTGTGCATTCCCAATAATGGAACAAAACAGCATTGCTGCTGCAATAAGTTTACTTTTCATATGTATGATTAATAATGGTTTGTGATGTGTATAACGAGTTGGTATATATAATATTGCATACCTTTAAAACATAATAATTCATAATGAATAAATCTGTTTCACTGTTTTTTATTTTACTGTTTGCCTCTGTATTTTGCTCAGCGCAGCTTGCATCGCATGGCTATTCATTAAAACTCAGGGTGCAGTATAAAGACACTGCTGTTTTTTGCGATTGCCCACAGGAAGATCATGGAAAAGACAATGGAGGCATAGCGGATTGTGATGCGTTGACGGGAGTAATGGTAAACATATATAGCGATACTAATATTATCTATACATTTTATACCAATGAAACCGGCTATGTTCCATGGTTCGATATGCCTGATGGAAAATACAAATTGGTATTCCGTTCCAAAAACTATACCGATGCAACCATACTGGTTGATTTTACCGCAACCGATCTGCGCAATACCATAGTATCGTTAACCGGCAACCCCATCCATTTTAAAAATGAGGGAAGCAGCTATTTTATTTGTGTAATTCTTGATGGTAAAGGCAATACACATGGTGTGCGTATTGTTCCGAAGAAGGGATAATACAACAGAACGCAGATACCGCGGATGGTTTATGATAAAATATGCTCTTAAATAATCTTATTAAATCTGCGTTATCTGCGTTCCATTTCTGAACCTCAGTTTTAATCTCAGTCTATCTTCCCAGTATTTTTTTTATTTTCTCCATATCTCCGGTAAGCCTCAGGTATGTTTTAAACCAACCACTATCAGCAAACAAGTCAACGCGTGGCACTGCCATGGTACTGTCGGTTAAAGGATGGTAGAAACGTTGGTCCACCGTTAAGCCATATTTATAACCACATTCGGTTGCGAGGTTCATAATGCGTGTATCTGTTATTCCCAAAGGGTATGCAATAGCATCAGGAAATATGCCGCATTCCTTTTCAATACGTTCCGCTGAATGCGCCAGTTCATATTTCACTTTCTCATCGGTTTCCAATTGGGTTAACCTAGGGTGTGAACAGGTATGCGAACCAATGGGATAACCAGCCGAGGATAATTGCCTTACTTCATTCCAGTCCATCATCATATTCGCAGGCTTAGGCACATCGTCAAAATTGAGCTTTATTTCATTGAGTAATTTGAAAGCATTCTCATTGGCCATCGTCATTAATTTTTTCAGCAATCTATCTCCGTATTCTATCCTGTTGCGTTGTGATGCAAATTTCTCATGAATAGGTTTTTCAAGAATATCCGCGCCTATATCCAACTGCATTCTATGTGTATTCAGGAAAAGATTCTGAAACAGGTGTGGCCATGTGGGAAGGTCATCGTCGATACATTGTGTAACAATATAAAATGATGCAGGGCATTTATACTTTTCAAGTACAGGAATGGCGTATTCAATATTATCCTTAAATCCGTCATCGAAGGTTATGCAGGCAAGCGGTTTCGCATGATTCGACATATCTCTTCCTTGCATAGCAAGGCATTCCTCAACTGTTTTAACGGTAAAATGATTGGTAATATAGCGCACACATTTTTCAAAAACAGATACGGGCGTTGCATGTGCCCACTTCTCTCTATGTTTTGATACCCTGTGAAATAAAAATACCCGTATATCTCTCAAAAATGGTAATTAGAAAGCGTTAAGATAAATAAAAACCAAGACATCAAAATACTATGGAATGCAAATCTCGCGGATTGCTTATGATAAAACACGGTCATAAATAATCATATTAGATCTATAGCTGCGTTCCATTCATTTATAGATCAGTTTTCTAAATCGTTAAAGGTAATTCTCGCCCAAAACAGCAGAAATGAAGATGCTTTTACCTACTTTTGCCAATACATACCGTAATATATTTTTCTATGAAAAAACATTTTACACACAACTTATTTACGCTTGCTGCTGTTTTGTTTTCTGTTATAATTGTTAGCGCACAACCAATTACTGCCATAACAGGCTTTGGCAGCAATCCCGGTGCATTGAACATGTACGACTACGTGCCAACAAGTATTTCAGGCCGTGCACCATTAGTTGTGGCTATGCATGGTTGTACCGAAAATGCAACATCATTCTCTCAGCAAAGCGGATGGAACAAACTGGCTAACCTGCATGGGTTCTATGTAGTTTATCCTGAACAAATAAGTGCTAACAACAGCAGCGATTGTTTTAACTGGTTCGATACTACGGATATAAATAAGAATGTTGGTGAAGCGCTTTCAGTAATGCAAATGATAGATTATATGAAAGCACATTACGCAATTGATACCACACGCATATATGTAACAGGCCTTTCAGCAGGTGGAGCAATGACAGCTGTAATGATGGCCGACTATCCTAATGTATTTGTATCGGGAGCGGTTATGGCAGGCTTGCCTTATAAAACTGCCACTAACTCTACAGCAGCTATATATATGATGGACGGATTTACGGTAAACAACAATACTCCTGCACAATGGGGTGCATTAGTACGTGCCCAAAACCCGGGTTACAAAGGGCCATTCCCGCGCCTCGCTGTATTCCAGGGTAGTGCCGATGCAGTTGTAGATACTGATAATACAACACAACTTATAAAACAATGGACCAATCTGAACCATGCCGATCTTAAACCGGATTCCATTAATAATTCATTTAATGGAAATTCAAATATCCAAATGACCATATTCAATGATAGCTCAGCTAACCCTGTAGTGTATCATTACAAAATAACAGGCATGGGCCATGCTATAGCGGTTGATACCGGTGCATGCCCTACACAGGGTGGTGCAACCAACACCTACTCAATCGAAGAAAAGAATTTCCACTCTACCTATTGGGCTGCGCAATTCTTTAACCTGATTCCAAATCCATATTCTATTACCGGAAATATTACGGTAAGCGCATCGGCTACAGGAGAAGTATATAGCGTAACCAATAACACAGGCTCTACTTACTTATGGACCGTTCCAGCCGGCTGTACCATTACAAGCGGACAAGGCACCAATAGCATTACAGTTACTTTTAGCACCCACAGCGGTTATGTAGAAGTTACTGAAACGACAAAAGCGGGTTGTAAGGAAGATCCTGCCAAGTTATTTGTAACTGTTGGTGGCACAACCGGAATAAATAATATTGAAACGGCTAAAGGAGAAATAGTTTACAATGCAAGCGAGAACAGTATTACGCTTTCAAATATTATTATTTCTGATATAAAGTCCGTTAGAATGGTAAATGTATTAGGACAAATTATTACAGAATCAGGCACACCGAAAGAGAACAAAGTATTACTCTCCAAAAAACCTAGTGCGGGTATTTATATTATTGCGGTTAGCGATTCAAAACAACAATACGTTAAGAAGATTGCGGTGCAGTAGTACTCATGGCTAAAGCCATCTTAACTATCTTGTTTATTAACCCCAGACTTAAGTCTGGGGTTTTTCATTGCAGTATTATTTCAGGGTTTAGTCATGATGATTCTCCCTTTATTACGCATTAGTCTTTTAAAGATGACCAGTGTTTAGGATTTTAATAGCGAAATTATTCATGTGAGTTATTCTTTTTAATTCTTTTAAACTCTTCTTCTAACTCACTACATGATTCTGCGCAAACAGCTTCAAGCT
>OLMA01000261.1_pt1 | contig 32849 bp, 36 predicted proteins | sample 1604671 | NCBI WGS metagenome assembly OLMA01 (sample SAMEA104055725, study PRJEB20765) | soil metagenome | biome: Arctic tundra; feature: Polygonal ground; material: soil | place: USA | collected 2011-09 | depth 0-0.5 m | reverse complement strand
AGTGAAAAACTCAGAATAAGTGAAATAACGCCAAACGAAACTGCTGCTGCATACCAGTTTACAAACAAAATGGAAATGAAAACCAATGCAATAAGCAGAATACTCATTAACCGCAATACACGAACTAGGTTATAATGTTCCGGCGTTTTAGATTTTTTCACTACCAACCGCTCGACCCATTTCACTACTATGAGTATGAGACAAGTAAAAGCTCCTCCTAATGAGAACTTTTGCAATACTTCTTTATAGGCAAGCGAACCATAAATACGAAGGTTTTCATCCTTCAATATAAAACGAGCCGCAATAAAAGCCAATAGAAAGAGGAAATAACCGCCAATTAAAAAAGTATGTTTTCTTGATTTTTTAGTGATTTTATCAAGATTTGCATGACTTTTTCTTACTGTAATATCCATTTATCTTTTATATATTCAAGCATAGTATGATAGTTATTATATCCCACATAAGTCTATTTCATTTTTTTATTCCCGATGTATAATTCAATACACTCCCAATTTTTGCTGTCATTCAGGTTACCACCAGAATAACGAACTGTCTCCGTAAAATTCTTTACATCTATAGGAACATTAAAGGATGTAAACCCTTCTACTGTACCCGTAACATGGTAGGTACTGTCTTTTTCATTTTTTACATACGTAGGCCCCTTGATACGGAAGGAAGGATTGGACAGGGTAGTATCGGTTATAAAAACTCCTGAAATATAAATAGCAGCATCGTGCATAGAGTTATCGGGCTTGAACTTACAGCCACTAATAAGTATACTGAAGAATAGGAAGATTATTAATGTTTTCATATGTCAGATGATTTTATTGTTACGTTGATTTTTTAATGATAAAGTTTTTCATTTATGTTTTTTGGTGTAGCCGGATAAACCAATCCATGCGTATGCGATAACACTTTTTCATCTTTCTTATGGTACTTCAATTGCCTCAGAAGATGAGAGATAAGTGCGTTATGAGCAGCCTTTTTATCTACTGCGTCCACAACAAACCAGGGAGCACGCTTGAAATTGGTTTTCAAAAGCATTTCATTCCGGACTCTGGAATAATCCTTCCAATGTTTTTGTGCAGCCATATCAATCGGGCTTATTTTCCATTGTTTCAAAGGATCTTTCTCACGCTCGTTCAATCTGCTATTTTGTTCTTCTTTGCTTATATCGAGATAATATTTTAAAATAATAATACCGGAATCCGCCAGCATTTCCTCAAATAATGCTACCTCTTTAAAAAACGATTTGTATTGTTTTTCGCTGCAGAAACCCATTACCTTTTCAACCCCCGCACGGTTATACCAACTGCGGTTAAAAAGAACAAACTCACCGGCGTATGGTAAGTGGGCAGTATAACGCTGGTAATACCATTCGTTCTTTTGTATATCAGAAGGTTTACCCAATGCAACCACTCTTGTTTCCCTTGGACTAAGGTGGGTAATAATAGTTTTAATAGTGCCATCTTTACCGGCAGTATCTCTTCCCTCAAGTATTACAAGTAACCTAAGTTTAGATGAAATAATTTCTTTTTGCAGTTTAACCAGTTCTACGAATAGGTGGTGCAATTTTTCTTTCCTCTTTTTCATATTTATTTAATTTTCATGATGTTAATAAGACACATCCACCTTGGTTTTGAAAGCTTTTTCGTCGTTTACATGAGTTACAATATAATCAGCAAGGTCAGCACGCGAAATACTGGATTGGTTGATTATATGTTCGTTGATGGCAATCCTGTATTTGCCGGTATATTTATTATTTGTGAGTCGTGGAGCACGAATAACTGTCCAATCCAAATCAGATTCACTAAGCATTGCTTCCATTCGCAACATATCATCATACACATATTTGAATAGCCGCTGTAAAATATTTTTTACGAAAAACTTGATAATGAATGAACCATCGGGAGGAACGCTTACTGCCCCTGCCGAAATACAAATAATGCGTTTAACGCCAGCCTTTCTCATGGCTATGGCAATATTGCTTACTCCCTGTGAATAAACACTGGTGGAATTTCTTCTGGTACTTCCTAAACATGAAACAACAGCATCTTTCCCCTTCATCGTATCTTCAAAAGTGATTGGCCGAAGCACATCGCCCTTAATAACTTCCATGTTTTTACCATTGATTGTAAAGACATCGGGGTTCCGAACAATTACTGTAACATGGTAGCCTTTTTCCATGGCTTGCTCAACAACAAATCTTCCCGTTCCGCCCGAAGCTCCGAATACAACTAATTTTTTCATTGTTGTTTTATTCGGTTCTGATGGTTTTGTTGTCATTCAATTACGTTTTCAAATTTCTAATAAAAGTTTCTTCTCTAAATTTTCAGGTTTAGCTAGGTAAACCAGAACCGAAGTATATAATGTTACTACCATGCTCCACTTATTAACTAGTTCAATCGATTTTATCCCCAAAATGACCAGTCGCTTACATTTTCTCCTACTTCGTGAACCGGGTTCGGATTGTATTTTGGACGGATACTAAGTACAGGGATAGGAGAATGATTCACAATCTGCTGTATAAAGGGCCCAGAAATATACTCGGATATACTCATTTTATCCATATCAGACATGGCGACTATTAAATCAGCCTTTATCTTTTTTGCATGATCGAAAATGAGTTTTGAGAGATAGTCACCTTTAACCACTTCCTCAGTACATTTCACCCCGGCTTTATTAATAATACGTACAATCTGGTCTGCTTCAAGCTGTATTTTCTTTACCCCTGATAGGTCTTTATCATAACTCATTCCCAGCACATGTATTGATGCACCGTATAGGTTTGCAATTCCTATTGCATAATCTACCTTCTCCCTTGAATGGGCTTTATCACGGAAGGGAAGAAGGATTTCTTTGAAGCCCGTCTTCTTAATATGTTTCTGAATTGAAAGAACAGGACACGGTGCCTCGCTCACTACCCTGAATGTATTACTACCCACAACAAACTCGCGCACACCCGAAACACCATGAGTACCCATGACAATAATATCAGCTTTGATTTTCCCTGCTGTGGCTAATATTTTTTTATAAGGAGAGCCTTTCTCGATTATACAGTCAACCTTATTTGCTCCTCCGGCAATTAATTTCTTTTTAAACGCTTCCATGTGTTCTTTAACCCAATCCATTATGGCATTTTCATATTTCACTCTATTATTAATGGATAGTCCCAGCAGGTCCGGTCCGGTTTTACTTAATGGTCCGTCAAGAACTGTTAATAGTGTAATGCTAGACTTTGTGATTTTTGACATCATTACGACCTGGTCCAAAACTTTTTCTCCGGTTCCTGAAAAATCAACAGGGACAAGGATTTTTTTAATTTCAAATACGCTCATGATTGTTTGTGTTTATATCATATTTTATTCACCTTTTATGGCTATTGAGCCCAACTGTAAAATAGGTATTTTCGATAATGCTCCTTCAAAACTACCAATAGGGGTGCAGACGGCAGAAACGATATAGACTTCTTTGACATATTATTTGAGGATTATTGAAATCCGTTGCTCCCTATTTATTCTTGTTGAAAATATCTAATCATACTTATATTAAAACATGGGAAATTAAATCGTTATGGTACCTAATCAATGCCTGTTGTTCTGTATTTTCCATTTCATATTTATGTGCAAACCAACTATGCTTATTTGCATTAAGAGTACATTCAAATGCTTTTTCATGATTTCCATCCTCATGATGCTTTGCTGCTGCAGTATGATACTTTGCTGCTGCTTCGTGATGTTTTGCCGCTGTTTTGTAAATTTCAATTTCTTTTTTACTTTCAGCAGAAGAGTCAATTTGCTCTTCTTTTTCGTTTATCGTTCCAGTAGTTGTCATAGCTTACTCTTCTTTTATAGGGGTTTCAATGGAATCTTTGATTTTCTCTTTATTTGCTTTATCCTGGCCAATTCCCATGGTTAGTGCTGTTAGTCCGGCCATACTGCCCAATTGCATAGTTTCGACAGTTGAGCTTGGTACTATAACAATAGTTGAGTTTTCCTTTAAGCCTTCATAGAGCATATTCATGGCCCTTAAATGCAATGCAACAGGATTGTTTTTATAAGTAAGTGCAGCCTCTCCAAACTTTTCCGCAACTTGTCTTTCAGAATCTCCCAGAATAACCCGAGCTTGCCTTTCTCTTTCAGCCTGCGCCTGCATAGACATAGCATCTTCCAATGCGGGAGGAATCAATACATCCTTAACTTCCACAGAATTGACCTTAATACCCCATGGCTCTGTGCGGTCATCAATAATTTTCTGCAATACATTACTGATCTTATCTCGCCCTTCAAGCATGTCAGACAACATTGTCTTTCCAATAACATCACGTAAAGCAGTTTGAGAAGCCCAGTTAATGGCACTTATATAATCTGCGACTTCAAGAGCAGCTTTCTTTGGATCCATTACTTTCCAAAACAATACAGCGTCAACATCCACAGGAACAGTATCTTTAGTAAGGGTTTTTTCCGCCTTAAAAGATGATGTAATGACACGCGTATCTATCCAGTATGGTATAGTATCAAATATTGGTATAATAAAAAACAGGCCTGGCCCTTTGAGAGCTTGAAATTGACCAAGGCGTAATACCACAGCTTTATCCCATGGATCAGCAATCCTGATTGAAGAAGAAGCTATCAAAGCAGCCATAAAAGCGCTTATTCCAATAATTTCACTCTCTTTGGCATTTGAGGCACTGTATACTTCATATGCACTTATCAGGCCAATGCCAAAAATTACGACAAATACAACACCGGAAAAAAGGCTTTTCATTTTCTAATTTATAAATGTTACTATTCAGATACAATTACTATTTCACTTTTTCTTCCTCCATATTCTTCCACCATTCAGTTACCATTTCCATAGGGTTAGTGTTTTTACTTTGCAACTGGAACACACCCATAATTTGAGCGTGGATAGTTTCGGCAAATTTTTTATTAAAATTTAATGTAAGATTCAGTGTATCATTGTATACCGACACCATCTTTTCAACGTTATGAGTGTAAAGCTCAGTTGATTTATTAAAGTTCTCTTTTACAATGTCAGTGAGTTTCTCAACACCTTCTTTAGTGGTAAGATCCTCATACTTAATTGCATCCGTTAGTTTTCTAATGAATTCTATAGAAAGGTCAATCTTATGGGCATAAGAATCAATCATCGTATCAATTACATCTTCTGATAATTTAATGCTCTTAACAAAAGTTGATTTATACGAATTTACAATAGAAGGGGCCATTTCCTTCTCATACAACATCTTGCTTATGGAATTGAAAGTTTTCATATTTGTTTCTATGGCTGAATCAAATTGTTTTGAATTTTTATCTATTAAGGTTTTAATTACCTCTTTTGATTTCTGAGAAGTATTGTCAATGCTCTTCTTCAGTGTTTCCGTTTGACTATTAATTACATTTTTCATGATTTTTATTTTGTTTAATATAAATTATAAGCATTATAATTTTGGGGTGTATTTAAATAATACAAGACTATCATTAAACTAAAGTTTGTTAACTGAGTTGTATAATTCTGTGAATTTAAATTCACCAAAATTCAAGTTGTCACTCAACTTTCAAGTATTTTTTTCATTTCTCTAAATTGTTCGATTGTGATTTGTCCGGAAGCGAGTCTGCTTTTTAAAATATCGAGCGGAGAAGCCATTTTAAATCGCTGTCCAGGAATATTATACGGAATTGCAAATATCCAAACAAGCATCAAAACCCAAACAATCCACCATATAAAGTGCATTCCACCGAAATAATTATTATAAAGCATTTTTTTCTATTTTAGTTATGAAATTATCTTCACCATGCAAAAGTGATGCTATCAATACCACTATCTATTACATCACTCGCGCATTAAATTGTATAATTCGCATATTAAGGCTATGAGGTGTATCTTTTAAAATGCATTATGCTTTATCATTTTTTTTTGCCTGTACCTTATTGGGCTGTTGAGAAAAAGGTTGCTTCTTCATTCGAATATTTACGCTTCTATCTTCTTCGAATTCTTCAGGTTCGATATTGTTTTTTTCTGCTGAGTCGGCTAATAATTTGGCAGGTTTTTTATTTCTTTTGACATCCTTTTTCTTTTGAACCGTTGTAGTTGCCATTTTATTTTAGGTTTTGATGATTAATGAACACAATACAAAACTGATAAATTGTGCCTCCGCGTTTCCAGTAATTTTTATATTACTATGCTTTGTAATTAATTTGCAGGCAACCAACACTGATAAAAATAAGGGGATAATTAGAAGCTTAAATTTCATAACAATTTATAGTTATATGACGGTGGCAAGTTTATATACAACCAAGCGTTGTTGCACTTAATATTCGATGAAAACAATACTTCCATCGATAAAACTAAATTGTGTATTCAATTTAGCAGTAGGAGAATTATTAAGGAGGAGATACTATACATTGCTTATACAAGAACTTTTACTGACTATAGTACGAAAATAATCTTCGAGGGTGGGTCAAAATAATGTGCTATTTTGAAGGTAATGAAGCAAATAATAAGGTTTCAAATAGTAGCTTGAAAAATATTAATCAGGCTCATTTACAGTAAATCCTTTGGATACAAATCAAAAGTCTCTTTTAATCACCCTATATCCAAAAATAATCACAAGAATTGATAATACGCCAAAAAGCACGCCTCCTATTATTGCACCAATTAATGGGGTAATTTCACCACAATTAATTAAAAGGTAAGCCGAAAAAACAAGCCCTATAATTCCCAAACAAATATAAATCGCACCCCAAATTTTAGCGCTCTTCTCTTCTGATTCATCACTTCTGTTATTTTGATCAGTATTACTCATTTGTTAATTAGAATATACGTCTTTATTATTATAGTACGAGAAACCTGAAATTAAGTTGCGATTATAACAGAGTTTCCTGCATGAAATGAATCACTATTTCAGAAAGTATTGATTCTGTTCAATCTATTACATAACTCGAAAGGATCTTTCTTTAGATAAACTTAAATTCAAATCGTTAGCTGGTTAAAAAAAGTTAAAAACCACTTACAACTCTCACGACTTGCATAGCTTTGTTTTTTATTTGTGTACACAAGAAGACAAGTAGCTTTTAATATAGAAAATTAAACAGACTGAAAGCTAGTCTATTTCCTATTTAAAGGATATACCTTTATAAAATGAAGAACTTACCTTTTGTTAAGTTGCTTAGTAATATCTCTCTTACTAAAAAACTATATTTTATAGTAGTCATTATGACAGTACTAATTGTATCTGAGTTATGCACTCTTTCATATATGATACGTACCTTATCTTCTTCAAGGGCTTTAGTCGATGCAGAAGGCCTGTGGGCTAAAGCCCAGAAGGATGCTGTATATAGCTTGGTAAAATACGGTTATACTCATGATGAAAAAGATTATCAACAATATCTTACTATATTGCGAGTTCCATTAGGGGACAAAATCGCAAGATTAGAACTTATGAAACCTCACCCTAATTTGGGTATTGTCCGAAAAGGCTTCATTGAAGGACGTATAAACCCAGAAGATATTAACGGGGCAATCAAGCTCTTGACACAATTCCCTACCATTAGTTATATAAATAACGCTATAATGATTTGGACAGAGGAAGATAATGTTCTTGATTCAATACAGTATCTGGGAAATCAACAGCACGCTCAGATTACTAATAAGAAAATACCGGTTGAAATAATCAATCAAATTCAGAATCATATTCATAGACTAAATGATGGCCTTACTCTATTAGAAGATAGCTTCTCTTATACCATAGGAGAAGGATCACGATTGATTGCACGTTTAGTTTTAATAACACTCTTTTCAATAGTTATCACTGTTGAGATTATTTGTTTATTGCTCATTCTATTGGTTCGCAGGGCAATGTCAAAAGGGTTTAATGAAATAGTGCGAGTTGCACGCAAAATAGCCAAGGCTGATTTTAGTGATAGAGTAAAAGTATTAGCAAATGATGAAATTGGTCATTTAGCGGGTTCATTCAACATAATGATAGACGACCTCCAAAGTAAAATTAAGGAAGAAAAACAAAAAGAGGAGCAACTGCATAAAGAAAAGGAACGAGCTGAAAGTGCTGAAATAGAAAAAAGAGTCGGGGCACAATTTCTTGCAAATATGAGCCATGAAATACGAACTCCTATGAATGGAATAGTTGGTTTTACTGACATTATGCTTCATACATCCTTATCACAGGAACAGAAACAATATCTCGAAATCATTAAAGCCTCCGGTGACAACTTGCTCGTAATCATTAATGATATTCTGGATTTTTCAAGAATTAAGTCTGGCAAAATGCCGATTGAACAGAGGGAGTTCAAATTATCGCAGTCTATTTCTATGTGCACCGAACTTATGCGCCCAAAGGCATTAAAGAAAGGAATAAACTTATTCTCCAGCATTGACCCTAAAATCCCTAATGATTTAATAGGTGACCCTACAAGACTAAATCAAATATTGATTAATCTTACTGCCAATGCTATTAAATTCACCTCGAAGGGTGAGGTCTCTATTAATGTAAAAATGATTTCGGAACAAAAAAATGAATATGAAGTTGAATTTGCAGTTAAAGATACAGGTATCGGGATACCTAATGAAAAGCTCGCTCTCATATTTGATGCTTTTACCCAGGCTGAACTTGATACATCAAGAAAGTATGGTGGTACTGGTCTTGGTTTAGCTATTGTAAAACAATTAGCAGAATTACAGGGCGGCAGTATCTCTGTTACAAGTGAGGAAGGTAGGGGCTCTTGCTTTTATTTCAAAGTGAAGTATAAAAAGGGCAACGCTCAATCTATATTTAATAAGACAGATAATATAACCTACCAGGAGAAGAAAATCAAAAACTTGAATGTCTTATTAGTTGAAGATAATGATATGAATCAATTACTTGCAAAAAAAATATTCAGCGACTGGGGCTGGAATATCAACGTGGCGGGAAACGGCATTGAAGCAATAGAGAGTATCAAGAAAAAGGATTTTGACATTATATTAATGGATTTACAAATGCCTGAAATGGATGGATATGAAGCTACAAGTAAAATAAGGGGAACCTTACCTCCGCCTAAGTGTAATGTCCCTATTCTGGCAATGACTGCAAATGTAATGTCAAGTGAGGAAGAGAAATGCTATAAAGCTGGTATGAATGGCTACATATCCAAGCCTTTTGAAGCCGAAGTTCTATATTCCCGAATTGTATCTATTACGGGTGATTTTAAATTACCCTAATTACCTTCAATTTTAATTTAATAATTCCACTGTTGATTAAAATCCACTTTCATTTGATTTTCAGAGTTCCTAATTTTCATTGGTTAAGTAATTTGAAAAGTTCTGTTAAATCAGGTGACAAGATAATTTCAGTTCTTCGATTCCGAGCTCTACCCTCTGGAGTTGAATTGTCTGCAACCGGGTGAAACTTTGACCTGCCCGATGCTGAAATAATATGCGGATCAACGCCATAATCTCCGGTTAGAATGCGGACAATAGATGTAGCCCTTGCAGTACTTAAGGCCCAGTTGTCCTCATATTTACCGATAATGGGTACAGTATCTGTGTGCCCTTCAACCACGATACCGATACCTGAAGTTTTATTCAGTACTGCTGCAAGGTTCTTCAATGCTTCTTTTCCATTAGGGTCCACTTCCGCACTGCCGGATTTAAAAAGGAGTTTTTCCTGGAGTGATACATAGAGTTTTCCATCCTTTAAGGTAACACTTAACTCGTCAGGTTTAAAATTAATTAACGCATCTGCAACAGTCTTTTTTAGTTTATTCATCACATCCTTTTGTGCCTGGATAAGATGTTGAAGATATTTCAACTGCTTGTCTTGTTCTTCGATAGTATTACTGGTGTGCTTTACAGTGGATTGGTAATTGGCCGAAATACTATTAATGGAGTCCTCTAATGCTGTTTTATACTTTTCTAATGAATCCAATTGTGAGCCGCAGTGATTGAGCCTTGCCAGCAAAGTCATTTTATATCCCTCGAGGGAATCTACATGTGAATTGCAAACATTCAATTTAGTATGTGCATCGGTACTATCTACCTTCAATGCTTTTACATGTTTCTGCACACTTATTAGTTCTCGCTTTGGAACGCAAGCACTGAAAATAAAGGTAGTGATTGATAGTAATAACAGCCAATTTCTCTTATTCATAAAGGTTTACTTTTTTATTAATTACTGACCCAGCATTCATGGTAATGTATTGATAATTGTCAGAACAAGTTTATAGCGAACCAAGCGTTTTTGAATTAAATATTCGATAAAAACAATACTTCCATAGCTAAAACTGATTTATTACTTCAATTTTAATTCTACAAAAATAAAAAGGTTACTTTTTACAGTAACCTTTTCTGCTACACATTGAAAATGCATCTTCACTTGCATTTCAATATCCCCCCTTAGGAAAAGCATAATTCAAATGTTACAATAATAAATTGAATATCTGTTTACTTTTCCTACTATGTATAATTAACAGACCGAGGTGTATTTTGTAATGTAGTTCTCGATGGATTGTCAATTGCTATATTCTAAAGTAATCTCATAATCAGAGTATCCCGGTAAACATAAAAAAAGACAGCCATAGGCTGCCTCTTCCAATTAAAATGCTCCGACCCCACTCAGAGACGCTTTTAAAAGGGCCTTATTAATGCTTCACATAAATAGAGTTTGGCATAAAGTATTTTGAGATAAGAAAAGAGAAAGAAGATACTATCATTAAAGGTACAAGTAAGCTATACCCTCCAGTTGCTTCGGCTATGAGAAATATAGCAGTCAATGGTATGTGCATTACTCCGCTCATAAGCCCGGCCATAGCCACTGCAACAAAATTAGGCTCATTTAATTTATCTATACCCATTATTCTGCAGATATTAAAATGATCTATTATAAAGACAAAAAGGAAGCCCACCATAGAACCCATAAATAATGACGGCGCGAAAAAACCTCCATTACCGCCTGAACTCATGGTAAGCTGGGTAGCCACAATCTTAATAAGCAGAATACCAATTGTAAACAAAAACAGGGCCATTTTACTTGTTTGAAAGCCCGAAAATATACTTCCATTAAAGAGATTGGCATAGTCAGTATTTAAAAGCAATTGTACTGTATGGTATCCTTCTCCGTAAATGGGTGGGAATAGAAAAATCAATGCACCTAATATTATCCCCCCAATTAACGCTTTTTTATAAGGGTTTAATTTTGGTTTCAGGATTTTCTCCGAAAACTCTATTCCTTTCATTATATAAACTGAATAAAGTCCGGTAAGAATACTTAAAACAATATAAAATGGTAAGGCTTTTAAGTCCCATTTTACTGTCGGGATGTAAAATATCTGGCCACTGTTATATAGTAGTTGAGATACTACAGAGGCCATAGCAGAAGAAATAAGAAGAGGTACGAATGTCACTGTAGCGAATTCTCCAAGCAATACTTCAACAGCAAACAGAACACCTGCTATTGGAGCGCCAAATATGGCTGATATACCCGCAGCAGCGCCACAAGCAAGCAATAATGTACGGTCTTTATAATCAAGATTGAAAAATTTGGCGATATTGGAACCAAAAGCTGCTCCGGTAACGACAATTGGTGCCTCCAATCCCATTGAACCACCGAAACCAACAGTAAGTGAAGAGGTAACCATGTGTGAATACATCTTGTCCTTTTCCATATAGCTAGAATCCTGGTATATATTATGTATCACATTACTTATTCCTCTGCCTAATTTGCCCTTTTGTACAACCTGTGTATAAATTGTTGTGAGCAAAATTCCGATAACAGGGAATACAAGAAGCCAGTAATTTACTCCCTTCTTGTGTACTTCAAGCAGGGCTTCAAGACCATGAGTGGCTTGCTTTAATAATACAGCGGCTAAGCCGCCAATTATGCCAACTACAATACTTAATAACAAGAAGAAATTCCGCTGGCTAAGATGAAACCTGGTAATTGATATTTTCTGAATTAATGTAGTTAATTTCATAGTATAAACTTTAGTTCAACGTATTCTCGTAAAGCAGCATAAGTAGTTTACTCAACTGGGCCTTTTCATCTTCTGTAAAACCATTCATTAATTTATTATTGGTTTTGTCTATTGCATTCTTTATTTCTGGAATAGATTTCTTCCCTTTACCTGTTAATAGAACAAGGCACTCCCTTCTATCAGAAGGATTTTTAACTCTTTCGACAAATTTCTTATCTACAAGTTCATCGATTATTCCAACCATTGATGTTTCGTCAAGGTAAAGTTTATTTGCAAGATGTTTTTGATTACAACCTTCCTTCATATTGTCAAGCAGCATAAGCACAGAAAAATGCTTTTCAATCCCAACATACCGGAGGTATTCAGAAAGCTTTGCCTGGTAGAACTTCGCCAGTACATTGAATTTCTTACTCATTGGGAATCCCTCTATTTCAAAAATTGAACCTTCTTTTCTGTCCACTATATTTTTGTTGTATAAATCAAATATACTTAAAACAAAAAGCACCTCACTTGAGGTGCTTTTTGTCAGTGCAAGGAAAGAATTACTTTGCCTTTTTGTCTGTAGACTTTGTTGTCTTTGTAGTCTTCTTAGAAGAAGTGGTCTTCTTCTCAGTTTTCTTTGTTTCTTTCTTGTCTGTTTGTTTTGCTTGAACTGGTCCAGCAAAAGAAATACCTGCTAAAAGAATCATTGATGCGAAAATTAAGCTCAATTTTTTCATGGGTTTTGTTTTTTGGGTTTGATAATTTATTTAATGCCGACAAATGTAATGAGTTAAAGTGAAGTGATTATGAAGAAATATGTTGTTCTTCATGCACTATTAGAGGCAATAATTCATTTTAATCTGATTCTGTGTATACTTCTTGTTTTTATAAATATTTCCGGCAGGATACATCTATAGCAAGTTATATTAAAAAAAGTTAAAAAATGTATTTAATTTGATTCTGAGCATTATTTTTATTATACATTTGCTTTCAGAAAAAATAAAAATCATCCACCAAAGATGAAAAGGCATTTCAAAATATTTTTCTTTTTTCTTAGTTTCCTATCTATAGGTACTCTTGCTAAATGCGCAAGTTCAGATATTCCTTTCAACTTAAATTATTTAATTAATCGACCACATGTTACTCATGCTTGTTTGAGGCAATTAGGCATGAACAGAAATGCGCCGACGAAAAATCAGTTGCTGATATTTTTTCGTAACGGCGTTGACGAAAAAGGATTTTTGTTTTCCCATATAATTTCTTATCACTCCCATCTTTGTCTTACTTGTATTTCTGATAATTATTTACTGAATTTAGGAAGAGTAAAGTATATTCTATCTTTTTCAGATTTTCTTGCTTTTCCACCTGAATTTCTATCCTCATCTTCTTTCCGATCTCCTCCCATACTTGTGTAAAGTATAGAGGATAACTTAAATTTTTCTTATAACATCCCTATACGCGGCTTGGAGTAAAAGGCAACAGGTATAAACTGTTATGCCTCCCTTTCTGTGTCCTTTTGGAGTATTCATCTCTTTTGAAATCAGGTAATGCCTGTAACATAAAAACGTAATTGAATTTTAAAGCAATAACATTAAATATCTCAACCAATGTCTACCCGAATAATCATGAAAAAATATAAAATCAAATCTCTAACTACTCTCTCTATTGCTGCAATTGCCCTGACAGGATGTAATGGTCTTTCCAAAATGTTTAAAGATGCTAATAAGGTTACTTATACCGTAACTCCAAGCCCTATGCAGGATAATGGAGATAGTGTTGCCATTAATATATCTGTTAAGTATCCTGCGAAATATTTTAATAAAAAGGCTGTGGTAACTGTTACTCCAACTCTAACATTCTCTAACGGTAACGAACAAACTCTTAAATCGGTAACATTAGTAGGTGAGAAAGCTTCCGGCAGTGGAACCAAAATAAATTATGATCAGGGGGGCAGCTTGAGTTACAGCGATAAAGTTGCTTACCAGCCAGGAATGAAAATGGATGAACTGGATATTAAAGCAAGGTTGGAAAATAATAAAAAACAATTCCCTCCTATGAAACTAGCGGATGGCACTATTACTACAGCTAAGCTTTTACAAAGCGATGATAAGGTTATACTCGCTAAAGATGATTTCAAGAAAACTATTCCTGAAAGAGATACTACCCACATTTTCTATACAATAAGTCAATCTAATGTAAGAGCAGGTGAGATGACAAGTAAGGAAATGAAAGAGTTTATTGAATTCGTGAAAATGGCAGTAACCGATGGTTACACATTTGATAATATCAGTATTTCCGCTTACGCTTCTCCAGATGGTGAAACACAGTTTAATGCCAACCTTGCCAATGAGCGTGCTATGTCCGCGAATAAAGCAATGAGGGCATTATTCAAGAAAATGGATTCTAAAAAGTGTAACACCAAGTTCGGCACTGAGAGTGCATTTTATGCAATGGGGATAACTGGGCTGGATTGGGATGGATTTAGAACTCGTGTGCAGGAATCTACAATAAAAGATAAAGACCTGATTCTAAGAGTTCTTTCAATGTATACAGATCATGACCAAAGGATGAAAGAAATTAAGAATATGTCTAAAACTTATATAGAGCTGGCTGACAATATACTTCCCAAGCTCAGAAGGGCTGTTATAATATTGAACGCTGAAAAGAAGAGTCCTACTGATGACCAGTTGAAATCTCTTGTGACAACTAATTCCCAAAGCCTGACTGTGGAAGAGTTGTTATATACAGCAACATTAACCAATGACCTGAGCCAGAAGCTCAATGTATACAAAACTGCTGCAAAACAATTCCCCAACGATTGGAGATGTGTAAATGACATTGGTTATGTTGAAGTTATGCAAAACAACGTGACAGATGCCCAAGTGCAATTTCAAAAAGCCAACCAACTTTCGCCGAATAACCCTATTATTCAAAATAACCTGGGTGTAGTAGCTCACTTGAGTGGGAATTCCAAGGCAGCCCTAAAATACTATAAGAACGCAACAGCCGCAGGCCCTGATGTGTCTTATAACATCGGATTAATGGATATTCAAGCCGGCGATTATTCAGACGCAATTTCCAACCTCGGCTCAGCCAAGACTTTTAACGTTGCTTTGGCTCAATTGTTGAATAATGACGCGTCAGAAGCAAAATCGACCCTAGATGCTTCAAATGACAATAGCGCTATGGCCTTTTATCTGAGGGCAATTATAGCAGCCCGAACAAATAACAAAACTGAAATGATGAATAACTTAAAAACCGCATTAAGTAAAGATGCTTCTCTTAAAGAGAAAATGAAAACGGATTGCGAGTTCATTAAGTTTAAAGATGATGATGCATTCAAATCAGCAATAAGCTGATTCCTTTTGAAATAGAGAAAGTAATATTTAACCTTTTAAATAAACTGCATTATGAATAGACTCTTTTATATACCGATTATAGCAGTCATAATGACTGCCTGTTCGGATAATTCGAAACAAATACAACAGCTCCAGGCTTTAAGCAGACAGGATTCCTTACTAGCACTTCAGGCACAGCAGAAAGATTCTTCTATTGTGTCGTATGTTAAAACACTGGATGAAATACAAAATAACATCGACAGCATTAAAGAGAAGGAGAAGATAGTCTCCTTATCAGGAGGCGAACCTCCTCACAATATTATTGATGATATAAAAACACTGGATTCAAGAATAGTACGGGAGAATAGGAAGATATACCAGCTTGAAAAGAAGCTAAAAAAAGAGGACAAAAAGGATGAAGACCTTCAAAATGTAATCAAGCATCTGACCAAAGAGTTAGCTGAAAAGGATATAGAAATAGCCAGTCTGCAAAGAAAGCTTGCTGAAAGCGATGCCTCTCTTAAAATGGTAACGCAGCAATTCAACGATAGTATTGCCTTAATACACAGGCAAAGAGAGGAGATGAATGCTATGCGCTCAGTAGTGAATACAGTATACTATACCATGGGTACATCTAAGGACCTTAGAAAACATAGTATTATAACCAAAGAAGGAAGTATCATAGGAATTGGAGGGGCAAAAGAACTTAATCCGGATGTCGATAATTCAAATTTTATTAAGGTTGATATGACAAGACTAAGAAGCATACCTCTGGATAATAAGTTTGAAAAGTTGATTACCAGTCACCCTTCAGGTTCCTATAAAATATCTGGTAGCAATAATTCTGACACCCTTTACATTAATGATCCTCCTTCTTTTTGGAGTGAATCAAAGTATTTGATTATTGAAGTGAAATAAGTTGGTTGAGACACGTTGGTGGCAGGGGGGAGAAACTTGGGGATTTTTTGTTATAAACTGATTCAAATTTCCTACGCAAGTTCCCTACACCTTCGTGGTCTCTATTTAATACTAATAAAATTCTGTTTATGCAAAGACTGGAATTAATAAAAGAAATATTAAAGAAAACTGGCAGTGAAAAAGATTCAGTTGAAACCATATTGAAAACTTTTTTCATATCTGTTGAAGAACACCTGACAAAAGGCGAATACATTTCACTTAGCGGTTTTGGACGTTTTAGTACAAAGAAAAGAGCCGCAAAAATGGGCCGCAATATTAATAAGAATACACCCCTAAAGATTTCCGCCTGTTACTTCCCAGTTTTTAAACCATCTAAAGAGTTCATTCGTAAAGTCAAAAAAACATAGTCTTGGTTAAAAAACATACTAATATTCTAACTTATTTTAATATGAATATACACAAGTTTAGGTTGTTAAAAACTGCTACAGAAGCTCCGCCGAGCTTAATTTTCTTTAAAGAAATTGACGGTGTACGGATTTATCAGTCGTGCGTTAATACAACTATCTATATTCTTCATGATTCTAATATAGGAATATATTACTCTCTCCAATATCTAAAAGCAACCTTTGAGACATTGGATTTGGATTTACATAAGAACATTGAAAGGTATATTAAAGGGATGAAAGTTTAAATATTACAAAATGCGTAAACTCACCGCCCTTATTATTTCATTACTAATTACGATATGCTGCTATAGTCAATCTAAGCAACTAGAATTAGGAGATCAAGTCCCACAATTTAACTTACCGGATCAGGATGGAAAGAACTTTAGTATGAAAGATTCAATTGGCACTAAGGTTCTTATCATTTTCTTTTATCCCAAGGGCGAAAACATACTATGCACGAAAGAACTCCTTACATTCAGTGATAGCATTGGCGCATTTAATAAAAGTGGCGCATTAGTGATAGGTATAAATAAAAGTAATACGCAAGACCTTAAAACATTTCACCTGAAACACTCACTTCATTATGAATTGCTCAGTGACTCAACGGGCTCTGTTTTAAACTCATTTGGAGTTAAGGAAAATATGTTTTCAGATAGAGTAACCTACGTAGTTAATATCTCTGGAAAGGTAGTATTTAAGAGCTACTCCAAAACTGATGGCAAAAAGCATGTGCATGAGGTGTTGCAGTTTTTGCGTGAAATGAACTAATTTTGACTTCTACAGCCTCAAGTGTACTTTGTCGTAACAAGTAATATAATCAATAATGAAATACTTATCTCAGGCTTTCGAGTTTCTAATAGCAGCACTTATCGGTGCTACAGGGGGAATATTTGTCTATAATGTAATACCTATGCTGACTCATAACGTTACACCTGAAAACAAAATGGTCATTATCGTTGGCTTTTTTGCTCTTTTCATATTTGTTTTCTTACTCATACAAATCAACCACTTAAAGAAAAAGATAAAATAAGTCATGTCACCAAAGAATAAAGCAAGCGCTTATCTTTGTTTTGCAACAAATCTACATGACAATGGACGTACAACAAAACAAAAAACAATATCTAAGATCAGCCCCAGCCTTAAGAACTATGCTTGAGGCAGCCTTCATAATCTTTCTTTTCTACTCAAATCTTTTGATGGGAGAGTTTACTCGTTCCGGTAAGGCTTCGGATAAAGGCTTACTATGGGCAATTAATGACATCTTCACAATGATAAATTTCATAATAGCTATCGTTGCAGCAATTATTGGGTATTTAGTTTTTGAATTCCTAAGAAATAAGCTATAAGGTATTATAACCTTGGTTAATTTTGAGAAAGGTTGGGCATTCTACTATTTTTATAGAAGTAGCGAACATGGTCACCGGGACTGAATACGCATGAAAAAGAATAAGTTTATCATTTGAGAATCTTGCAAACTCAAAGGCATACTCTGCTGCAATTTCGGCTATAGTTGAAAGATCTATTGGGACAAAGGTGGCTTTCATAATTTTTGTAATTAAAATTTGTCACAGTAATATACATTTGATTGTTGTAGAGTATCGATTGTTTTACCAATCTTAATCATTTCGGGGCTTTCTTATTACCTCAACTGAACATTTTGCATGTTGTATAACTGATTGAGACACCGAACCGAGCAGAAAACTCTCTACCGCGCTATATCCATGTGATCCAAGAATAATCAAGTCCGCGCCAAATGATTTGGCTTCTTCCAGGATAAGTTTTTTGGCAGAGCCCCCTATAACAATAGTTGTTATCATTAACTTTGGATTCTTATTCTGTATGATTTTGGCAGCCTCTTCAGTAATATTTTTTGCATTTTTTAATGCATTTTGATCCATTTCGGCATAATATTGTCGCAATGTACCTTGAGGGTCCATTTCAAATAGCCCTGAAGAAATACGATAAACTGAAATTATTCGAACTTCTGTGTTAGCTTTAAATAATCTATTTGCAACAGTCTCAATTGCTGTTTTGCTATATTCAGATCCATCTGTAGCCAAAAGTATTTTCATGATTTATCCTTTATTGAGTTATCGATACACAACAAAAGTGAACCCTTTTATTACGGGAAATGCTACATAATTCTTTCTATTTCATGCAAATTTCACACAATACTATTTTGCTCGTAGGTATAATCTAACTATTCGCATCAAGCAAAGTGGTGGCGATCAGTTTTGAAGTATAATTAGAACTGATCTATTTTACTTGGTATGCTTTCGGATTAAATATCTGCTTGTCAATAATATACTTACTATAAAAAGTACCAGGAGAGCTATATTTTCTACTATTCCTACTTTTCGTATTACAATATTCCAATAGGGTGCAAAAACTCTACCTAAAAGTACAAGACCTCCGCTCCATGTTATAGCTGAAAGTATTACAATGGTTATAAATTTTTGCGGTTTTATGTGCAATATACCTGCCACAACCGAAATGTAGCCTCTCATAAATGGAATAAGCCTCCCGACATAGATACTCCAAAGGCCGCGTTTGTTAACATATAGTTTTAGTTTATCAATGGTGCTAATCCTTAAGGGCAACCATTTGGGCTTATGAGCTATTATCCGTTTCCCAAAAAAGTAAAAGACAAAAAACAATATACTTGTACCAGTAAAATCAGCTGTAATAGCGACAGCAACGACTTTAAGAAGGGTAAGCCTATGCGTATAAGAAAGATATCCACTAAACATAAGGACAAGTTCATTGGTAATAGGATTGGGTATTCCTAATTCTTGTAGAAACACAAGAAGAAATATGATAACATATCCGTATTTGCCTATATATAAAGCGATCTCATGAAGGCTACTCATTACTGTTTAATATAATCCGACTTATTAATAATTGTTCGCTACTTGTTTAAAGAAGCTTCCATCATTCTTGGCGTTTCAGCTATACTTCTTTTGTCTAAAATATCTAATATGTGGGTAGTCATAATATGATGCGATTTTTCAACCCAGTCAGAAAACCCTTTACTATCGCCTTTATAGTCATCCAAATAGTTTAAAAACCTGCCTATGTCAAACTTATCGCTATATAGTCCCAGGCATGTCTTGATTGCATCCCGCGAATTACAAAACTGTTCATATTGTCCTTGAACAGGCACCATAAATACGGGCTTACCCATATACATGGCTTCACAAACAGATTCAAAGCCGGAAGTAGTAACCACCCCTTTTGAGCTTGCCATCATTTCAAGGAACTTTTTATCATCGAGCTTATGAAAGTATAAAGTCTCATCATATTTTTCTGTCCCATCCATATTTTCCCTATCAGTAAAGCAATGCAATAAAGTTTCCGGATTTTGTTTGTGCCAATTGATTATATCTTCCATATAGCCGTTGTTAAGAAGATAAACCAGTAAATAATTTTCCGTAGTAACCGGGTAATTTAAGACTTCATTTCTAAGAAGCGGAGGCACAGGATATATAGAATTTACTATATCATCGCTAAATGGGTAAAATGAAAGGGCTAATCTTTTTTTTGAGCCAAACCCAGTTAGCCATATATATATCTTCAAGCTGGCATTAGTAATATATCTGCCTTTAGGCATATTGAAACCTGAATGAAGAAACATAAAATGATGGCCAATTGATACTATTGGTACTTGTGGTCTGAATATCATACAATATACTCCACAAAGAGGTTCAAAAAAGTTTATTATAATATCAGGCTTGTGCTCTTTTATTTTTTGGTTAATTATTTTTAAACTTTTTATAAATCTGGGAGCCAATAATACGTTCTTTATAAAAGTATGAAATGGTTTTACAGCTTTGTGCCTTTTATCTGTATACATATTGGGACTTTCTATCTCAGTAACAGGGATTTTCATTTTTCTTAAATAGAACTCGGGTATCTGTCTTTGACTACTTTTCCCAATTATGACTTCACATACTTCCATTCCAGTTTCCTCTAACACCTGTTTCATTGAAACTGACTGTGTCATATGGCCATGCCCCTCGCCTTGAACTAAAAAAAGACATTTTTTTCTTTGCAATTCCATACGAAATAATAGTCACTATTGTTAAATCCTTATAGTTTAAGATTTCTTAATCTAAGTGCATTAGCAATAACAGATACTGAACTGAAACTCATTGCCAGAGCTGCAATCGTGGGAGAAAGCAATATTCCAAAAAATGGGTACAAAGCACCTGCTGCAATGGGAATGCACAATACATTGTAACCAAGAGCAAAGAATAAATTCTCTTTAATGTTTCGCATTACTTTATGACTCAGCGAACGTGCTTTGGAAATTCCATTCAGGTCGCCCTTTACTAAAGTTATAGATGCACTTTCGATAGCAACATCTGTTCCTGTACCCATAGCAATACCAATATTCGCTTGGGACAGAGCAGGAGCATCATTAATGCCATCACCTGCCATAGCCACCTTATTCCCTGTGGTTTGCAAGCGCTTTATCTCATTCAATTTATCTTGGGGTAGCATTTGGGCCTTAAATCCATCTAAATGTAATGTTTCACTTACTGCCTTAGCGGTATCTTCATTATCGCCTGTAAACATAATAACTCGCAACCCTTCTTGTTGCAACTTGCGAATGGTCTCTTTGCTTGAAGCTTTTATCTTATCTGAAATCACAATAAAACCAATTACTGAATTCCTTTCAGATAGATAAGAAACAGTTTTGCCCAATTTTTGTTCAAGATTAACTTGATTCTGTACTTCCGGGACTATTTTAGCTTTTACCTGCTCCATTAACTTTTCATTCCCCAATGCCAGCGATGCACCTTCAAGATTACCAATCACTCCTTTTCCCGTTACCGCTTCAAAATTTAGAATGGGCTTTATGGCAATTTTCTTTTCTTTTCCATAATTCATAGTAGCCTGAGCCAATGGATGCTCGCTTTTGCTGTTTAAAGAAATTATTTTCTCAAGTATACTATCTTCCGTGAAATCAGAATTTGAACTAACAACTTTTTCGACAGATGGTTTCCCTTCCGTAACTGTGCCTGTTTTGTCGATGATTACAATATCAATGTCATTCATTTTTTCAAGAGAATCCGCACTTTTGATAAGTACTCCAGACTGAGCTCCTTTCCCAACTCCTACCATAACAGACATAGGAGTGGCAAGACCCAGCGCACATGGACAAGCTATAATCAATACGGCAATAGCGTTTACAAAGGCGTATACATAGGAAGGTTTGGGGCCATAAATACCCCAAATAAGAAAAGTGATGATTGAAATGGCTATAACAATTGGAACAAAATAGCCAGAAACCTTGTCTGCCAGCCTTTGAATGGGAGCCTTGGAACGGCTGGCTGCATTTACCATTTCAATAATCTTAGCAAGCAGGGTTTTCGCTCCAACTTTTTCAGCAATCATTACAAAGGATTTATTGCCATTTATTGTTCCGGAGCTTACTGAATCTCCTGTTTTCTTTTCCACTGGTATAGGTTCTCCTGAAATCATGGACTCATCAATGATAGCTTCCCCTTCTTTGATACTTCCGTCCACTGGGATTTTCTCGCCGGGTTTTACCCGCAAGAAATCCCCTTTTATTATATTAACTATAGATACAACTTGCTCTTGTCCGTCAATAATTTTTGTGGCCTTATTTGGTGCCAGCTTTAGCAGCTCTTTAATGGCACTATTAGTTCTTCCATGTGCACGAGCTTCTAAAAGCTGCCCTAATAGCACAAGTGTTAATATAACTGTAGCTGCTTCAAAATAGACGTATACTGTTCCATGTTCTGTTTTAAATTGCGCCGGGAAAACATCTGGAAAAATCAGGGCTGTCAAACTAAAAAGCCATGCTACGCCAGAGCCGATACCGATAAGGGTGAACATGTTTAAGTGCCAACTTACAATGGATTGATACGCACGCTCAAAGAACATCCATGCTGCATAAAACACTACAGGAATTGATAATATTAATTGCACCCAATTCCAATACTTTAACCCCATAATGTTAAATAATGAATTATCGGATATCATCTCCGACATGGTAATGATGAAAATAGGCACTGTAAAAAAGGATGCTATTTTAAACTTGCGGAGCAACTGTTTATATGTTTTATCTTCCTCTTCCACATTTACTTTTAGGGGAATGAGTTCCATTCCGCAAATTGGGCAAGCCCCTGGCTCAGTCCGGACGATTTCGGGATGCATTGAACAGGTATACTGAGTTGGCTTATGTAGAGGTGTCTGCTCCACCAGATCCATTCCACACACTGGACAATTTCCTCGTTTGTCATAGGTTTTATTGCCTTCACAATGCAATGGACAATAGAATACGCTTGTGTCTTTCGCCTTTTGTAAAGAATCCTCTTTAGGAATCGATACCATCTCTTTTTTATCCTGATTATGTATGTCCTTTCCGGGAATTGAAATAGTATAATTTCCACCACTATTTTTTAACGCTTCCTGCATTTTGGCTAAAGGAATATGTGATTTCATTTCAATTACAGCTTCTCCTTTTTGTAAATCTACTGTTACACTACTCACACCTTCAGCTTTCCCAAGCGCCTGTTCTACATGAATTTTGCAGTTATTGCAACTCATTCCATGTATTTGGTAAATATGTTTCATTTCTTTACTTTCAGTTAACTACAAATTATTTAGCGTGTCGCGCCCCGAATTGGTGCCAGTCTGCTTCCTTCATCGCAATACCGAAATGCTTGGCAGCCTTTTGAATATTGGAAAACGCCAGATCCCGTTCAGAGTCAGTTACATCCTCAACCTGATCAAACCTCGCCATTGCGTCACGAACATGTGTTGTATCCGTCATTGGCTCTTTACGTGTGCGGGGAAAGGCGAAAGCAGTTGTTGGCAGTGAATCTCTATCTGTCTTTGAAAGAAGTCCATGCGTTTTATATTTATGAGGCTTCCAAGTCGATTTAGGCATATATTAAAGTATTTTCTTTATTCAAATTGGAAAATTTAAAAACAGAGCAAAAGTGGATAGCCTTACGTAAGGTATCCTCATAAAAATCCAGAAGAATATTACAACATTCACACATGTCGCTATCCGAGCTTGGCAGCTTGAAGTAATTTTGGAAAGCATGTGAAATATACAATTTTATACTATAAATGCATAATACATTAAAGTTTAATTGGCTTCATCTTCGTTTTGTATTTAATCACAAAATATTTCACCATGAAGCCTTTAAAATCGTTAGCTTTAATTGTAGGACTGGCATTTGTTACTAATCATGCAATTTAACTCCAAGATTATATAACTGATTTCACACCCCAAGAGTTTAATTTTGCCCTTTTATAAAATAAATCATTAATATGAAATACTATCGATACATTCTTACAGATAATGAACTTATTGAATATAAAGGAGAAATCGAAATTGTACCTCCTGGGTTTATTGAATCCGAAAGCACTCTCTCAGGTTTCAGTGTTTATTATAAAATTGAGGGCACAAAGATTGCAGAAATAATCGGAGAAGCCATTCAAGAAGATGCCGCAAGAAGAAGAGTAGATGAATTTGTTTCTGCATTTCTTTCAGTCTCTTTCGAGCCTTTATAATCTAGTCCTTTTAGATTATTTTGACGCGACATAAGTTGTCTTTTTCGGCTTTTTTGAAACAAGTAAACTTTGTATGTTTTTTTTAATATTGGATAAGGTATGATTGAGAAGAATCTGTAATTTATGTAAGCTTTTTCTATAAATGTATAATACTTAAGATTATTATAGAATCAATTTTGCGCTATGATTATTTAGTGTTAACTTAAGTTAGAAATAATGACAGCAAAGGAAATGTCAATCAACCACGATAATAAGAGTCTACCTGCTATTGTATACAAAAAAGCGATCGAGAATCATCAAAACAAAGCGGCTCAATTGATGGCGGCAGTTACAAATCATTATAAGGCGGCAAGCTATCTTAAACAAGGAAATTATGGGAAAGCTGAACAATGCGCTATTTTAGCAAAAGAATACCTTACTTTTTCAAATGAAACTATGAAAGAGAGGGAGGCTCAACCTCATGTATTGAGTAACACTCTTGTTATTTAATGATCAAATGCTTCTTAGAGCGGTTAATTTCATATTCCCCATCAAAATTACTCATGCATGAATACTCCTTTAAGAAAGCTGCTTAATACATTATTGACTTCCTTCACATTAATTCTAATACTTTCCTTCCAAAATTTATTAGGGGCCGCAAATATAGAAGATGGTTCTAAGCTCTTTAAAGCAAACTGTGCTGTATGTCATAGCCTGGGTACAAATAAAATAACAGGTCCAGGCTTGGAGGGCGTTACGGAAAGGGTACCTATGCCATACCAGGACTGGATGCTTAAATGGATAAAGAATAATAATGCTGTCCGTGAAAGTGGGAATGCTTATGCCAACCAGGTATTTGCAGATAACCACGGCGTTTCAATGACAGTTTTTGAGGGAACCCTTAACGATGACCAAATAAAAAGCATTATAGCATTCCTAGCCCACCCTCCAAAATCGGATTCAGCGGCAAACGCCGAAATTTTAGAATCAGAGGGAGTAAATAAAGTAGCGCAGGATAATTCAGGAAGCCATTTATGGATCTGGGGTATAGTATTAGGTATATTTTTAGTTCTGGTATTAATATTGCGTTCAATTCGCAAACTATTACTGTCAGCCATCCATAAAAAAAATGGTGAATCGGAACTTGAAGATACAAGTATCTGGCAAGACACCAAAAGATGGATATACAATCACAAAACCAAGTTCGCAGTAATTTGCTTTTTCCTCTGTGCGCTGTCCTCGGTATATGCCTGGGAATATATGTGGGATGTTCATGTAACGCCAGGTTATCATCCTTCTCAACCTATTAATTTTATACACAAAGTACATGCAGGCGATAACGCTATTGCCTGTTTGTATTGTCACTCGGGTGCAGAAAAAGGCAAAGTGGCCGGTATTCCTACACTTAATGTATGTATGAACTGCCATAAAGGAATACAAGGCTCTAACCCTGAATACCAGAAAGAAATCGCTAAAATATATTATGCTGTAGGTTGGGATGTTGCCAAAGGCGATTATACCAATCCGCCGCACCCGATACATTGGAACCGGGTTAATTCAATACCTGATTTTGCATACTTTAATCATGCCCAGCATGTGGTGGTGGGTAAAATTGCATGCCAGAAATGCCATGGGGATTGTTCTACCTATACTACGAACTTACAGTTCGCCCCCTTAACTATGGGATGGTGCATTAATTGTCACCGTGAAACCCCTGTCCAAATGGAAGGCAATGGGTATTATACTAAATTGCATAAGGCAATAACTAAGAACTTTGGCGAGGACAGGAAAATTACTGAAGCTGACATGGGTGGAATGGAATGCAATAAATGTCATTATTGATTTTAAGAATAAACCAAGTGCAAAATGGGAAATACCCGATAGTATTTTTAAACTGAAACACGATATTAAGTAATTTTTAAAATATACCTAATGATAAAGATTACTATATGCCTTGTAATCATTCTTGCTATAGTTCTTCTATACCAGCTTATGGGTATTTACCGGCTTTCTTCCCAAATGGAGGGGAAAGACATTGAAGAAGTAAATGAAAAGGATAATCGCGCACAGGGAAGGATTGCGATGGTATTTATATGTGTTTTTTTTATTTTCTTCATATGGCTTATATGGAGGTTTAAAAATGATACGCTGCCTGAAGCCGCTTCAGATACAGGTAAATCATCAGATAAGTTGTTAATGTACAATTGGGTGATTATTTTTATTGTGTTTTTTATTACTCAAGCGTTGCTCTTTTATTTTGCTTACCGGTATCGTAAAAGCACAAAAAATAATCATGCATTTTATTACCCCAACAATAATAAACTTGAGCTTATATGGTCCCTGGTTCCAACCATAGTATTAGCGGCACTGATTATTTACGGATTAAGTCTTTGGAGTAAAATGACAGGGAAGCCGGCTGATAATGCGCTACAAGTACAGCTATATGCCAAACAGTTCGATTTTACTGTACGTTATGCCGGGCATGATAATAAACTAGGCGCTACAAACTATAAGATGATTGACGATGCTACGAACCCTTTAGGTATGGATTCATCTGACAGTAAGGGATGGGATGATATTATAGTGAGGGGTGAATTCCATATGCCTGTTGACAGGGAAATAAATATTCAATGCAACGCGCGCGATGTGATGCATGGCATGTACCTGCCTCACTTTAGGGAGCAAATAAACTGTGCACCAGGCATGAATACCTTTATGCACTTTACGCCTACCATTACGACTGATTCTATGAGGCTTAAATTGCACGATACTGCATTTGATTATATACTTATCTGCAATAGGGTTTGTGGAGGAGGCCACTATAACATGCATTTAAAAGTTGTGGTAGATACCAAAGAAGAGTTCCAGAAATGGATTACAGCTAAAATTCCTCAATTCGATGCTATTAATAAGCGTAACCATCGCGAAATTATAGTATTACCCATAAAATAACTTAAAATGAAGGAACAATTTTTAAAATAATAAACTAGATAAGTATGGAAACTCAAGCTCAAGGAGCTTCTCACATAATAGAAGACGCACAACTCCAAATTCATGAACATCTGCCACTGTCATTTATTGAGAAGTATGTGTTCAGCATGGATCATAAAATCATAAGCAAGCAATTCTTGTTTACTGCTATGTTTATGGCTTCAGCAGCCGCTATTATTAGTATATTATTTAGATTACAACTTGCATGGCCGGGGCACAAGTTCTCTATTTTACATTATTTTTTGGGTGACAGATGGGCGCAAGAAGGAATTATTGATCCGAACATGTATCTCGGATTAGTTACCATTCATGGTACTATTATGGTTTTTTTCCTGCTGACTGGCGGTTTGACCGGTACATTCGCCAATCTGCTAATTCCGCTACAAATTGGAGCACGTGATATGGCATCTCCATTTATCAATATGCTTTCCTACTGGTTCTTCTTTGCCTCTTCATTGATAATGTTCAGTTCACTCTTTATAGAAACTGGTCCGGCATCGGCAGGATGGACAATTTACCCTCCTCTTAGTGCTCTGCCTCAGGCAATACCAGGTTCGGGCACCGGAATGACCTTATGGTTGACCAGTATTGGTTTATTTATAATATCGTCACTACTTGGTGGCTTGAATTATATTGTTACCGTTATAAACCTCAGGACCATTGGAATGAAAATGATTCGCCTGCCTTTAACAGTATGGGCACTTCTCATCACTGCTATTCTAGGAGTGCTTACTTTCCCTGTTCTTTTTGGCGCTGTTATACTGCTCGTTTTTGACCGCAGTTTCGGAACAAGCTTTTATCTTTCTGACATATATATTGGTGGTCAGGCTCTTTCAGAAAGCGGCGGTAGCCCGATATTATTTGAGCATCTCTTCTGGTTCCTCGGTCACCCGGAGGTTTATATTGTAATTATGCCAGCATTTGGAATAATGTCTGAAATTATATCGATAAGCGCACGTAAGCCTATATTCGGTTATCGGGCAATGATAGGCTCAATGTTGTCTATAGCTTTCCTCTCATTTCTTGTATGGGGGCATCACATGTTTGTCAGTGGTATGGATCCATTTCTCGGTTCAGTATTTGTATTTACAACCTTGCTTATTGCCATACCATCTGCAGTAAAGGCATTTAACTACATAACTACATTGTGGAAAGGGTCCATAATTTTCACCCCTCAATTGCTTTTTGTAATAGGTGCAGTATCAACATTTATTTCAGGTGGTCTTACAGGTATCATCCTTGCAGATTCAGCACTTGACGTAGCTGTTCATGGAACATATTTTATAGTAGCCCACTTCCATATAGTAATGGGGCTTTCTGCGGTATTGGCCATGTTTGGAGGTATATATCATTGGTTCCCGAAGATATTTGGGCGCAAAATGAACAAGAAACTTGGTTACTGGCATTTCTGGCTGACATTTGTCTGTGCTTATGGTGTATTCCTACCCATGCATTTTTTAGGATTAGCCGGAGTACCCAGAAGGTATTACACCAACGATGCTTATGCACCATGGTCTAAGCTGCAGGACATTAATATTATCATAAGTATTTTCGCTATTATGGGAGTACTGGCTCAAATCATATTCTTCCTAAACTTTTTTTACAGTATGAGAAGAGGTGCCCGTTCCGGTGAAAATCCATGGCATGCCAATACACTGGAATGGACAACTCCCATAGTTCCCGGGCATGGCAACTGGCCTGGCAATTTGCCGGTCGTCCACCGTTGGGCATATGACTACAGCAAGCCTGGAAAAGAACATGATTTTGTTCCTCAGACTACTCCTCTGAACGAGAATGAACTGGATGAAGGTGAGGCTTATTGATACTACATTAATTGTAATTATGTAAGTTATCACTTACCCCGAGGGCTGTAAGTAAGCCTTGCTAAGAAATTAAAAAATAGTGTTCTATAAATTACTTGTTCCGTTTATTATTGGCGGCTTCGAGAGTTAAGAGGCCATTAGTAATTTCACAATAACGCACAACAGTTTAGCTAATCTTATCAAGCCAGCCGCCATTAAAGCCTGCACGGCGCAAACCGTTAATGATATACGGGCATTTTTTCATTATATCCCATATTAAACCTGATTTATAATTTTCAATCATTAGAACGACAGGTCCCTGGTTTAATCCAAATTGCCATTGTGATACCCACCCATTAGAGTTAGTAATCCTTTCGGGGTATGTAGGGTTAAAGCTTGCATCAAAGCCATACTTATTATGCTTTTTTAAATCAAGTCTTTCTATTGCATGACGCACAGTGCTTAATACAACCTCCGATGCAAACGGCAGAGAAGCCACAACTGCCCATGGAGAAATGGTACCATCGTCCGGCCCAAACGGAGCACCTCTCGCCGTATACTTATAAAATTCCCTTTTAACACCGTTGATCAAAAGCACTGACGGTCCCGGTCCATCACTTGCCGTGAACCCCCAACCATTCTTACTGTAGTGAATAAAGCCTGATGGGTTTTTTATTGCATATTGTTGCTGAATGCAGGTGGCGCGACGGCTATTTTCAAAATAATCAATGCCGGTTTTCTTATTCATATCATCAAATATGCCATTAAAATATAGCCATATATGAGACATTTGGTGGATAAAAAGAGGACCGGCATAGAGGTATTCTATATCATATATTTTTTTCAATTCAAATGTAGCAATCCACTTTTTGTACCCTGATGCTACAATTGGAAAAGAAGAAGAACCAAGCGCCAGTATATAAAGAATATGCGCTTCGCTGTAACCGCTATCCCAATTGTCAGGAAGAAAGCCCGATTCCGGTTTCCACCCATGACTAATCATATCACTGCCGTTCAGTGCCCATTGCCAATCTACTCTTAGGTATATCTCTTCAGCAAGTTTACGAATTTCATTTTCATCTTTATTTATTCCAGTAAAATAATTTTGGGCAGTCAATATTCCTGCTAATAAAATGGCAGTATCTATTGTTGATAATTCACTTTCATGTGCTCGTTTCCCTGTTTTCATATCAAGGAAATGATAATAAAATCCTTTGTATCCTGTTGCATCATCTTCAATGCCTTGATGGCTTGAATGAAGGAACTTCAAAACGGTAAGTATCCTCTTAACTGCTTCCGTACGCGATAGGTATCCACGCACAACACCTACAACAAAACAGCTAAGCCCCATGCCAACCGATGCTATACTTGCAGCGGATCCGGGCTCTGTTTTATCTGCTATTAACCCGGTTTTCTCATTCACTTCTTTCAGAAAGTACTCAAAGGTTTCACGTTGTAATAGATCAAGCATCTCCGCATCTGTAGCCTGTTTGTTTATGATTGGCAATTGCCGATTTGTTAATGGATGACTCATTCCAACTCTACTGTTATATAAGCGATTCCTTGTGTGGGCATAATTACTTCCAAAGATTTCAAATCTTTTTTATGTTCAATTTCAATAGGTTCCATTGTAAGAGACGAAGCCATCTCCAATATTGAAATTTGTTTTGGCGTAAGGCTACCCGGTCTACCCATTTCTATCCATGCCTGTCGTGCGTTGGCATGCTTATCATCAATCCTTTCAATAAAAGAAGTTTTTATTTGTGAAATATTACCTAATTGCACTTTTACTATTTCAGTTTTTATAGTATGGCGCGGCAACGCCCAGTTTATAATCATGATATTTATCTTATCCTGTTTGCGCACTACCCAAACATTTATTGTATCATGTTGTCCTTTAACTGGTATAAGTTCATTGCCAAACCTGTGTAATAATTCATAGGCGCGATAGGCAGGTTTGGGTATTCCATATATATTCATGAGTCCGAAACCACCATGAAAAGAAATAGGTGAAAAGTAATTTTCCTCAAAAATGTCAGAAAATGTCCAGTAGCTGTAACCTTCTACAATGCCATTCGCTTCAATTACGGTCTTAATGATGAAGGCGGCGGCATAAGGCATATCATGTAAATCATCAAAAGGGTTCGAAGAAGTGCTCCACTCTGTATAATACAAAGGCTTACTCCTTACTTGTTTTTTTATTTTTTGTGCCTCTTTTCGCAATATACTCCGTTTGCTTTCTGAAAGTTGGGTAATAGTATCATCTCCAGGTTTACCGAAGGAATCCGTAGGATAATGATGCGTGGAAATAAAATCAACCGGCGCCTTATTCTTTTTACAAAAATTCATGAACTCTTTTATCCATTTATTGTCTGCTGTGGCGGGCCCTCCAACTTTCAAATCCTTATTTACCTTTTTAATAGTATTGGCAGTATGGAGATATAATTTAAAATACTCTGCCTGAGTTCCTTTCCAGAATGCAGGAAGGTTAGGTTCATTCCAAACTTCAAAAAACCACTGGCTCACTTCTGCTAAACCATAGCGCTTTACCCAATGCCTCACCAATTTATTTATCAAAGTTGCCCACTTGCTATAGTCTTTAGGTGGATTCACGTTCCCTTTATAATGAAAAACAGTATCAGAACCGGAAGAAAGGGCAATAGGCATAAACGATAATTCAACAAAAGGGCGCATACCGATAGAAAGTAAAAAATCACAGATTTGGTCAGCGTTGAAGAAGGAGTAAATAGAAGTACCCTTTTCTTTCACAAGAGTACCCATGTCATCTGAAAGGATACCATGAAAACGTACATGCCTGAATCCCAGTTCCCTATGGCAGCGCGATAATTGTTTTTGCCAATCCGCACGTAATGCCATAGTTGCGTGGCTACTGCCGACCGTATGTTCCCAAAAATGATTTAGTGGAACAAAGGACTTTGTCATTATACACTTAAAATTTATATGTTTCATACTAATATCAATTTGTATATTATCGTTTCCCGTTTCAGCCATTTAGTGGAAAACCCCGAAAATAAGGTCATCCCTCAAACCACGCATTTTTATTATCCGCAGCTATCAGTTTATTTGTGTACTCTTATAGGTACAAAAACTAACGGACTATTATTTTATGGTTTTTCAAACAAAAATATATTCAGTATTTCAATCATCGCCGTTGTTCATAATCAAAGCGCCAATCCCGATTACTAATGCGCTGACAGTAGCAAGCGTCAACCATCTGTGTTTTTTTGCAATGAAAAGAAGGCTGAAACTTTTTGCAGTCTCATTAAACGGTCCTCTTGCTCCGTGGTCTCCGGGAATCGGTTCCCATAAATTATTTGTCTTGTTTTTATTATCAGGTTCTTCCGTTTGCTGACCTTCATAACATGTTTTCGCAAGGTATTTATCAAGCCAGCCGGGCAAGACTTTATTTCCTAACACGGTTTTGAATGTGCTGAAGCCATAGTAAATTTCTCTTTCATCATGCTGCGCTGCATAGAGCACTGCATGCGTTGCCGCTTCGGGTTCGTAAATTGTGCCCATAGGTTTCGGTTTGTTAGGGAGGTAATTTTTTACAAAACCAAATTGCGTAGTATTCATTGCTGGCATCTGCACCATACTTAATTGCACATTGCTTTTATCGTGTATTAACTCTGAACGAAGCGATTCAAAAAAACCATGTATGGCATGTTTTGCTCCGCAATAAGCACTCTGCAATGGAATGCCCCTGTATGCCAATGCGGAGCCCATCAAAATAATTTTTCCTTTATTACGCGGAAGCATTCTTTTCAACGCAGCCATCGTACCATAAACCTGTCCGAGATAGGTAACATCCGTTACATGTTTAAAATCGTCAGCTTCTATTTTCTTCAG
>OLMA01000371.1_pt1 | contig 32920 bp, 31 predicted proteins | sample 1604671 | NCBI WGS metagenome assembly OLMA01 (sample SAMEA104055725, study PRJEB20765) | soil metagenome | biome: Arctic tundra; feature: Polygonal ground; material: soil | place: USA | collected 2011-09 | depth 0-0.5 m | reverse complement strand
TACGACAAAGGAATAGTAGCATGGCTAATTACCGGCTGCGTGCTGATATGGGCCATGGTTGTTGTTGGTGGTATTACCAGACTCACACACTCGGGTTTATCAATTACCACATGGTCGTTTGTAGGGGGCTTTCCGCCAACCACTACCGAGCAATGGCAAGCAGCCTTCGATCATTATAAAACATCGCCCGAATACAAACTGATAAATAGTTATTTCGGACTGGAAGATTATAAATCTATTTACTGGTGGGAATATATTCACCGTGCTATTGGTAATTTAATTGGCGTGGTTTTCATAATTCCGTTCCTCTATTTCCTGATCAAAAAGCGCATATCAAAATCCTTAATGGTAAAACTTATCGGTGTTTTTTTATTGGGGGGATTACAGGGTTTGCTGGGCTGGTATATGGTTTCCAGCGGATTGATAAACGAACCACACGTTAGTCATTACCGCCTCGCCGCACATTTAATGACGGCTCTCCTTTCCTTTGGCTTTACATTTTGGGTCACCCTCGATCTTATCTACCCCAATAAAGCAAACGACAACCGTTTGTCATCTGTAAAGAACTTGAGCATTTTATTACTGCTATTTGTAGCGATACAAATTATGTACGGTGCATTTACTTCGGGCCTGCGTGCCGGGCAGTTCGACCCTACCTGGCCCAAGATGGGTGAGCATTGGATAGCCCCTGAAATTACTGCGCTTACTCCCCTCTGGCGTAACTTTTTTGATGGTATTGCAGGCGTGCAATTCATACACCGTTACAATGCGTACGTGGTTACCATATTGGTTATAATAGTTTGGTACAAAGCCCGCAAGCTGAGTTTATTGCCTACACAACATCATGGTGTAAATATGTTATTGGTAATGGTGTTTGTGCAGTTCTTCCTGGGAGTGTTTACACTTGTCTATTCCGTACCTGTTGTTATGGGCGTGTTGCACCAGACGGGAGCATTCCTGCTACTGGCATCAGTTATCTTCGTTATCCATCAATGGACGCTTGATCCATCGAAGCTCGAGGCTTAAAAGCGATCAGGTACAGTTTAGCTTGAATTACTACCCACAACACAAAAGCCGGTAAGCCTTTGATGATGTAAGCGTCTATCACGTTTGCTTTAAATTCAGCAGAAGTGGGAATTATATCGCTGTGTGATAAAGATGTAAGTACAAATGCAAAAATCAGTAAGGCAATATTAACGGGACTAACATTTTCCGTTACATACCATATTGCAATACCTGCCATGGCAATAATAAACGATGGCGATTCAGATTTATGGTTGAACGTTACCACCCATAGTAATATAGAAGCTAAATACAATATCCTGAATTTGAAATTACTGTATGACTTGAAAGAGAGTAGGGGAATGAGTAATAATATTGCCCCCACCAGTTGCATATACATTTTTGCAGATGTTATTCCGAACCATGCACGTGCAATTGCCATTACCGATAATCCGTAGGCTTCGCCTGCATCTTGTTTCAGTATCAGCCCCCAGTTGTGGTATATCTGCATAAGCTCGGTTGGCGATACAATAACCAATGGCAATGCAAAAAATAAAATGCTCCACAGTATAGTGTAGCCAATCGCCTTTAATTTATCAGGGTAGAAAAGGAACAATATAAAGGCTACCGCTCCAAACAGTTTTATGTAAACCGATAGCACCACGCAAAATGTAGCCAGCAGAATGTGTTTCTTTTCAAGCGCTGTAAATGCAAATAGTAGAAGCGCTGCCATTAATAAATTGCTCTGGCTGTTTTGTATGGAGAGAATGAGTTCTAATAAACAAACACCAAGTATCAATGCTTTTTTTGTGTCATTGAAAGGCAATGAGCGCACTGCAAAAAAGAAAACAATTACGTTCAATAAGTTCCACACAACCATACCTACAGTGGGTGGAAGAATGGCAATAGGTGCATATAATAATGAAAATGCAGGGCTGTATTTGAATGCATCTATCCACATTCCATCGTATGTGAAATGGAAAGAGTACATGTTTTCGTGATGAATAAGGTGGTAGAAGGATACTTTAAAGATAATAGCGTTACCCATCTTCGATTCTCCGAACCTGCATTGCAGCAAAGTAACCGCAATGGTTATAATAACCAGTAACCAGAAAATTAACCGTGGATTGCTAAGAAAAATAAACAGCGAAGTTTTATTAAGCCTGTTCTCTAAAGCCATGTAGCGTTAATAAAACCTTTTGTGCTTATAAATACTTTACGCCCTCAGGCACAGCATAAAATGTAGGATGGCGGTAAACCTTATCGTTGGCCGGGTCGAAGAAAGAACCAACTTCCTCAGGTGTAGATGCTACAATATATTCTGCCTGAACCACCCAAATGCTGGTGCCTTCGTTGCGGCGGGTATATACATCGCGTGCATTAAGCAGGGCAAGTTCTTTATCTGCTGCATGCACACTGCCCACATGCTTATATGGTTGTCCTGACTTCGATTGTAAGAACACCTCCCAAAGAGGTCCCTGGCTGTCTTTCTGTTCCATAATAATTAAGCTGCTTTTTTACGTTTTTTTTCTGCGTAAGCTGCAGATGCTTCTCTAACCCATTTACCTTCTTCATGTGCTTTAATACGTGCACTCATGCGCTCGCGGTTGCATGGCCCGTGCCCGCTTATTACAGCATGGAACTCGGTCCAGTCAATATCACCAAAATCGTAATGCTGGGTAGCTGCGTTCCATTTCAGTTTTTCATCGGGTATGGTTATACCTAAAAAGTCTGCTTGTGGAACAACCCTGTCAACAAAACGTTGGCGCAGGTCATCATTACTTTCGCGTTTCACCCTCCAGTTGGTCATATCGGCACTGTTAGGCGAATCTTTATCGTTCGGCCCGAACATCATCATCGATGGCCACCACCAGCGGTTAAGGGCATCCTGTGCCATTGCCTTTTGTTCCGGTGTTCCGTTGCTAAGGGTCAGCATAATTTCAAAACCCTGTCTTTGGTGAAAGCTTTCTTCGCGGCAGATCCTGATCATGGCGCGTGCATAAGGCCCATACGATGCCCTTTGCAACATAACCTGGTTAATGATTGCGGCACCGTCTACCAGCCAGCCTACTGCGCCAATATCGGCCCAGGTAAGGGTAGGGTAGTTAAATATATTTGAATACTTGGCTTTGCCTGTATGCAATTGTTCTATCATTTCATCGCGACTGATACCCAGGGTTTCAGCAGCTGAATATAGGTAAAGGCCATGGCCGGCTTCGTCCTGCACTTTTGCAAGCAATGCTGCTTTACGGCGTAGGTTTGGGGCACGGGTTATCCAGTTGCCTTCAGGCAGCATACCCACAATTTCAGAGTGGGCGTGTTGCGATATCTGGCGGATAAGGTTCTTGCGATACCTGTCCATCATCCAGTCCTTAGGCTCAATGTATTCGTTGGCATCTATTTTTTGCTGGAATTTTACTTCCAGTTCGTGTGACGAAAGATTTGACATGATCGGTTCTTTTTCTGTTCTGCAAATATAAAACCTTCTACATTAAAAAACGTAATCGGTATCACATTAACAGACTCTCTATTATAAACTCAGATACGTAAGCAAATATAATTTATTCAGGTGAAGAAAATTACTCAGTATCATAATTTTTATTGATTTGGCCTTTACTCCTTATTTAAAAGCGAATAAATAGCCGAATCTTCGAACTTGCCGTCGAAATAGAAATTCTCTTTAAAATAGGCTTCACGTACAAAGCCATTCTTTTCCAATAGTTTTATAGATGCCACATTATCAGGGTACACATTGGCTTCAAGTGAATGCAGCTTCACGGTTTTAAAGGCATATTTAATTAAAGCAGGTAATACTTCTAGCATAAATCCCTTACCATGATGAGCAGGCATAAGTTCATACCCTATCTCGGCCCGGCAGTTCTCCACATGAATGTGCCATAAGCAAGCGGTGCCAATCAATTTGTTTGTGTCTTTCAGGGCTATTGCCCAATACCCCCATTCATTATTGACAATACCGTTGGTTATGGTGTCGATGAAGGCTGCAGCTTCATCCATTGTTGTATAGGGTTTGCGTGAAATATATTTCGATACGCTTGCATCGGAACGCAGGGTAAAAATATCGGCTGCGTCTTCCTTTGTCATTTGCCTCATAATAAGGCGTTCAGTAGTCAGAACAGGGAAAGGGTTGAAATTGAGATTTATCATAGTGTGTTACATCTATATTGTAAATGTACAAGAATTAATGTTTTACTTTTGCAGCATCAAAACTAACAGCAAGCGTGAGTACAGGTATATTATCAGTAAGAGAAATAAAGAAAGAGGATATTGAATCGATAGTAGAATATTGGTTTGGCGCCAAGGTGCAGTTTTTGCTGGGCATGGGTGTTGATATAAGTAAAATGCCAAAGCGTGAAGAGTTTACGAATATGCTCAAGGATCAGTTAAAACAAAAATACCACGAAAAGAAATCTTATTGCACGATATGGCTGGTAAATGATAAGGCCATTGGGCATTGCAATGTAAATAATATTGTATTTGGCCAGGAAGCCTGTATGCATTTGCATTTATGGAATACTGAAACCCGGCAAAAAGGTATGGGTACAGACCTTGTAAAATTAAGCCTCGGCTATTTTTTTGATAATTTATTGCTTGAAAAATTGTATTCAGAGCCCTATGCATTAAACCCTGCACCCAATAAAACGCTGGAGCGGGCAGGTTTTAAATTCATTAAGAACTACGTAACGACTCCCGGCTCTATAAACTTTGAGCAGCATGTGAACAGGTGGGAGCTGACTTGTGATGAGTATAGGAAACTGGCCTAAAGCTTTAATATAGTACCACTGTTACCAACAACATATTTATTGATAGCCAGACAATAATGTTATTTTATTATTCTACATTCGTAATAAAAAAAGCTGAGATGAAAAGGTTTTACTTGGTTATAATTTTTCTAGTGCCAATTTTTAATTTATTCGGACAAACCACGACAGAATCTTGTAAGAGTTTTGAGTTTGATAGTTATATCCTGGGAAGTAATTCGGATAGCAATTTTGTATATCGCTCATCAACATTTTGGATCGAATCTTATACAAAGGACCGATACAGGTACCAGTTTGATATAATTTGGAAAAACCCCTGTGAGTTTGCTTTAGTATATAAGGATTGGAACGGAAGCGGAAATAGCAATCGAAAATATCATAAAGGAGATACTCTTTATTATAGCTTTATGAATTCTGACCAGAACAGAATTAAATATTCAGTAAAATTCAAGGGGAAACATTCCGAACAGGTACTTTTCAAGACTGAAGGAATGGATATTAATAAAATTATGCAGGTAAGCAAGGAAGAAAGCAGACGTGATTCTGAAAAGTATCAGAGTATGGTAGCTATGTACCCGGATTCATTAAAAGGGAAAATGAAGAAATTATATGAGCAACAGGAGTCTGGACAAATAATGAATGCGCCTGAATGGGCACAGGTTGAATATGTAATGTCATTATTGGAAAATGGCGATATAAATCCATTTTATTCGAAAACTTCTGAAGTATTCAAGCAAGTTGTTTCTGAAGATTGTATGGTTAGCTATAACAGGTATCTTCAGAATACTTATGGTAAATTGTTGAGTTATTCTGTTTTTTCTACATCTGCACATTTATCTCAGGGCATTTTATCAGGAATGTCGGGTACTACAAATACATACAAATTAAATTGCAGATTTGAAAAGATAAAGGATAATGTGAGGGTTTCAGTTATTGAAAGCAGGAAAGATAGTACATGCAGAATACAAGGACTTGATGTTGTTGCTGACAGTATAAATGAGGTATTGTTTATGCCGGAAATGACAAAAAAATTATGGGCACATTTGAGAAATAAGGAATTCCAACAAATTTATGATGAGGCATCAGATACACTTAAGAAGATTGGAACCTACGATCAAATGAATAAGCTACTTTCTTTTGTATATGAAGTTGGGAACCTGGAAAAGTATAAAGTTATAAAACAAAATTTTGAACCGGCTGCAGATGGAGGATATGTCGATGTTATTTTTGAAATGATAGATAATAATATTCATTCTTACCTTTCCCTTGCATATATGTACGATAGGAATGAATATAAACTCAGTGGTTTTAATTATAATAAGCAATAAGATTATAGTTTTGCTATAAGCTTCGGGTTAATGTAGTTCATTTAAAGCTTAGGCTAATCTAGCCTTCCTTGAGAACTAAAGTTTAAGTATAGTACCACTGTTACCAACAATATACCCGGTATTAGAATTTACAAAACATACCGATTGCAAGGAGTAGTTGGTAGAGCTCATCATATTATTCCACGTAGCCGTAGGTGAGAAGTGCTCAATAAGGCCGCCATAACCGACCGTATATATATCACTTCCATTATAATACACAGAGTTCAGGCTGGTGCTTACCCCGCTAACCGGAACAAGTGTCCATGTGGTTCCTCCGTCAGTAGTTTTAAGAATAGTACCGCTTGCACCAACAATATAACCATTCGTGGCTCCGGCAAAATAAATTGAGTTAAGGTTATTCGTTGTGCCACTTGTTACAATCGACCAGCTACCACCTCCGTTGGTAGTTTTAAGAATAATACCACTTACACCGACAATAAAGCCTGTAGTGGTACTGGTGAAGAATACAGACGACAGGTTGGTCGTAACTGCGCTTGACATTGTCCATGTACTGCCGGCATTAGTGGTTTGCAGTACCGTGCCATTTGCCCCTACAGCATACCCTATTTTGCTGCTTGTGAAAAATACAGAACTAAGGTTGGTAGTTGTATTCGATGTTTGAAGGTTCCAGGTTTGGCCGCCATCGGTTGTTTGAAGCAATGTGCCATGATCTCCCGCAACATATCCGATATTGTCATTGATAAACTGGACTGAATTAAGATTTGTACCTACACCACTCGAAAGAGCCGTCCATTTAACACCGGCGTTAGCTGTTTTAATTATGGTGCCGTTTGCGCCAACAGCATAGCCTGTATCACGTATCGGAAAACATACTGAAGCAAGGTTTTGGGTAGTGCCGCTATTTAAGTTTCTCCAATTGGTAACGGTAATGGTAGACTGCGGCCCCTGGGTAGACCCGGAAGAATTAGATGCCCAGAATATTACAGTATATACGCCTTCGGCAGCATATGAATGGGTAGCGTTTTGGGTTTTAATTACTGTACCATCGCCAAAATCCCAGTAATAGTATTTGCAATTCTTGGTACAACTTGCGTTAAATGAAATAACCTGGTTTATGGTATCAGTATATGAACTAACCGTATAGCAAGCTTCAGGGTCATTTTTACTGCATCCTGAACCGATGACAGAAAAAATTAAGATGGCAACAAATGAGTTAAATAGCCTTGTCCTCATGTAGTTTGAATGATCCTGTATCGCTAATTAATAGCTTTAACAAATGTAGTCAAAATAGAATTAATATCCGTATATCCAATTACTAACAATTGTTGATAAATAATGGCTATTTGCTCGTTTTCAGCCTTTTAAAGGAGTTGTTTTTGCAAATAGGCGAGCCGGGCGTAAAAGAAGGCTCCTTTACAATCCCGGCTCTATAGCCCTTCCCACCACTCAGAGAAGGGTACATCATATATGTTTAATGTTTAACCAAAACAGGGCTGCTTTTTCTATGAGCCATTGTTTTCATTGCGGGTTTATGCTTTTTGCGCATGATTTTATGCAACAATGCTTTTTTCTGGGCAACTGTTTTCATTGCAGGTTTTGCTTTGTTATGTACTGTTTTACTTAGCTCTTCTTTCTTATGCACAATTCCTTTTAAAACAGGTTTAGCTTTTTTACGCATCACTTTACCAACTTCATCCTTTTTATGCATAATTGATTTCAAAACCGGTTTTGCTTTTCTATACATGGCTTTATTTAGTTCATCCTTTTTATGCACTATAGCTTTTAAAACAGGCTGACTTTTCTTATTTACTATTTTATTCAAACCCTGTTTTTTATGCGCCATTGTCGTCATCTCAGTTTTTTCTTTGGTGGATTTGTCCGCTTCTGTGTGTGATTCAGGTTTTTGCCTGTTATACATATTTCCGGCCAGCATACTGTCTGATAAAATATTGCTCATCACCACGCGCATTTTATTCTTAAAGCCCGATACCACTTTATCATCTCCGGCCATCAATGCCTTGTAGCCATCTTTTGCTACTTCAGCAGGGTCTGCCATTTCCCCTTCTTTTACACTCTTGGCTTCCTGCATACCTGCTTTATTAAAGAAATCGGTATTCGTCATACCGGGCAATAAAGCAGTCACTACTATTCCTTTATCTTTTACCTCTTCACGTATTGCTTCGGTAAACGATTGTACAAACGCTTTACTTGCATGGTAAACCGACTGGAATGGCCCAGGTGTTTTACTGGCAACCGAAGAAAGATTCAATATTTTTCCATCTTTGTTCTTAACCATATCATTTGCAAATAGCTTGGTAAGAGTAACCAGGCTACATACATTTAAATTTATAATTGAAAGCTCACGTCGTATATCGGTATTAATAAATTCGCCATAGTATCCCTGCCCTGCTGCATTAACCAATATAGTAACTGTAATACCCTTTGAGGTTACTTCTTCATAAAGTTCAAAAGCACTTTCCGGCATAAACAGATCTTTTGAAATTGTGGTAATGTTTCCACCCCATTTCTCAAGCTTTTCTTTGGTTTTGTCAAGTGCATCTTGTTTGCGAGATACAATTACAAGATCATATCCGTCTTGTGCAAATAGCTTTGCAAGTTCAAGGCCTATGCCGCTGGTTGCTCCTGTAACCAATGCAGTTTTATTTTGTTTTTTTAATACTTTCATAATGAGTTTTTTTGTTGCCCTCCAAAAATAATCAGAGGCGGTGCGTTACAACAATGTTTTCGGTGAACAAATTAAAATCTACGGTAAAGCAGATCAGTTAAGTCTCTGTTGTTATTTATGTCCTATAGCAGCAAAAATAAATTTCAAAATAATGAATGTATTTAACAGTGAAAACGATGTAAAAATAGAAGGTAAAATATAGATTAATTGATTGAGCGTTCTGTTTTTTGAGTTGACCTATAGAAAAAGGAGAATTCACCGAATATAAAATTTCAAGACTGATTCTGTGTGTTATTTCGCTATCGTAATTCAATTGTAAAATATAAAAAGTTCTCTACTTAATATTAAAAATCCAACCCCGTAAGGCTGGTCAGTGAATCCAAGACCTAACGCCCCGTAAGGCGTGTCTCAGAGAAATTGGGTAATCGTTCTTTCAAGTATTAAAAAATCCAACCCCGTAAGGTTGGTCAGTGAATCAAAAGATTTAACGCCCCGTAAGGCGTGTCTGAGATAAATTGGGTTATCGTTCTTTTAAGTATTGAAAATCCAACCCCGTAAGGTTGGTCAAGGGATCAAAGGATTTAGCGCCCCGTAAGGCGTGTCTGAGAGAAATTGGGTAATCGTTCTTTCAAGTATTAAAAAATCCAACCCCGTAAGGTTGGTTAGTGAATCAAAGGATTTAGCGCCCCGTAAGGCGTGTCTCAGATAAACTATGTTAACGGTTAAATTAAGATTTGAAAATCAACCCCGTAAGGTTGGTCCGGTAAGCCAAAAAGATTGATGTTCTGTTATATAAGAATACAACCTTTTTGGCTGATTGGTTAAATAAGTACTAACAATTAAACTTCACGAATATGTTACGTTGGTCATTTGCATTTTTAATAATAGCGCTTATAGCTGCACTTTTCGGATTTACAGGTATAGCACAGGGTGCTGCTGATATAGCACGTACTTTGTTCTTTATTTTTATCGCTTTCTGGGTGTTTTTATTAGTAGGAGGCCTGTTCTTTGTCAAAAAATAGTTAAAAAGGATAATGTTACGATAGTGGTTTTGTGAACTACAAATGTTTTAAGCTGAGATTGGTGTTTCAGGAGCTTAACAGTATTTCGTTAAGGGTGATTTTCACGTAAAAAAGTGAAATGAACATTTGATTTATTGTTGAGTTGTATATGTTTGTAGTTCGTAAAAACCCTTTATATGATTAATGAAAATTCTGCCGATTGGCAGAAAAAGAAGCCAGAGATATTCTGGGCAGAAATTTCTCCAAGCAATCATCTTATTCAGATTTACGAAGAGGATAAAACATTCCTCGATTCGCTCGAACACTTTGTAAGTGCAGGAATATTGAATAATGAAGTGACCATAATTATTGGTACTTCAAATCATTTATCGGCAATAGAACACAGACTCAAGGCAAAAGGCATTGATACAAAACATGCCCGTAAAACCGACCTGTTCATTCCACTTGATGCACAGGAGACCTTGGATAAATTCATGGTTGACGGTTGGCCTGATGAAGGGTTATTTGAAAGGCTGGTACACAGCCTTATAGCCAGGGCTGAGGACCGAAGAATCCGTGCATTTGGCGAAATGGTTGCCTTGCTTTGGGGCCAGGGTTTTACCGGAGCTACAGTTAGGCTTGAAGATATGTGGAATAAATTCTGCCATACAGGTGCGTTCTGTCTTTTCTGCGCCTACCCTAAAACAGGGCACACACAGGATGTTTCTATATCAATGGACCATATATGCAATCAACATACAACTGTAGTTGCAGGCTGGAACACGGAGGAAACAGATGTGTTATATAAGGCAGCTTCCGCTTAAACAAACGTAATTTCACAGCGGAGAATAGTTTTTGATTTTCTTGCTTTCTGTTAGTCCTTTGCAATAAAACCGGGCTGCACTCCCTTGTAAATGATCTTATAATACGAAAAGCCATTGTAGGGTGTATTGTTTTGCGATTGATTGAATTTCACTCGGGCATCTACACCTCTTTCTTTAAAAAAGCTAAGAAAAACATTTTTCCGTTGCTCGCATAGTTTGGTGAACCTTGAGTTAACAATTGTATTGCCGACAAGGTCTATGCATTTATCCTGAGTAGTATAAATGAGCCCACGCTTTTTATGTTTATCCAGGTACCTGTTAAACAAGGAATCCTTTATTGAAAATTTATCTATTATATCCGTGTCTTTGCTTGTAAGTGATTTAGAGTTTCCGCCATGAAGAGATACATAATATATTTTCTTGGCTTCAAAAAATGCAATATGCTCCTTTTCTCTCACTTCATACTCTTCAGGAATAACAGTAATAGATGCATCCGGGTTTTTTGCAAGAAATTTCGCTACTTTCTTAACGAATTTTTCTTCCTTTGATTGCAATTCAGTTTTGTTTACTTCCCATTCCAATGCAAGCGATTCATCTGTAGCTTTCAATTCTTCCTTGGCCTTTTCATCAAATGGCAATGTGGGTGGCTTAACTAATAAATTCTTTATAATACCCCATAACACGCTACTCAAATGATAATTTGGTTTTTTTAAATTACCGGTTACCGGTATGTAATAATCTATCATTCTGTGCCTGTCGCGTACCAGGTCTGTTAAAAATCCTAAAGGCAACCATTTATTCCCCAGGTTCTTGTTACGCATTCCTACTTGCGGATCGGTTACCACTAAATGGTTTGTACTTTGAATTATACCTTTTCTTACCACCCATTTTCCGTCAACATGCAGTATACCCCTGTCGAATGGGAACGAAGTATACGAAATAATGTAAGGGTTGAAAACAGAAACGGGAACATTATTTAAGGTGTAATCAAGATCAAAGCTATCCGAATCTCTTGGGTTAATTGATGCGTATATAGTTGCAGTTCCGTAAGGTTTTACACCTGTTTTAATATGAATATTAACCGTGCCTTTATTTTTATTGACTGAATCGGCAATAATTGTAAGCGGGCTGGCAGCAATACTGAATTCTTCTCCCTTTGTAAAATCGTTGAACTGAAGATCACCTCTGTATAGTGCAGCCCTGTTTACCACATAATCACTCCTGAAAAAGTTATGTGATAATTTAAAAATATATCGTGCAAACACAATAAGGAGGTTGAACTGTGAGTCGTCGTCTTTGGCTGCTACTACATTGCTTCCCTTTTGGCCGAATATATTTTCTAAATTATCTAAATGATCATATTGTTCAAACTTAAAATAAGGATGTGTTAATGTAAGAGAGTCAAGTTTATATACTTTCTCTTTTGGGTTCAGATGTTTCACAGCTACCACAAAATTGTCGAAGGACAGGTAATCATCACCGGGTGTTTTACCGAAATGGAAATCGTTGAGAGATACTCTTCCCTTTGCATCGAGGTTTTCGGCATCATTAAAGTTTCCTTTCGATTTAAAATCTGCATCAATATTGGCAGTAAAGTTTCCGTAATTAATTATTGAATTCAGGTACTGTTGTATAATGGTCATACTGAATTTATGGATTATCAATGCATATCGATAATCGAGGGTGTGGCAATTCATTTTAAAATTGGCATTAATATCGCCTGTGCCCAAACCCGCAACAAATGAAAATTTTACTTGTAGGGTATCATTATCCCAACGTTTGCCGGGACTATTGAAATTTGCTTTTTTTATAAAATAATTTATATCGGCAGTGGAATCGCGCAGGCCAAAGATGCCATCAATAATATTAATGTTCAGAATATTTAAATGCAAGGGACGTTTGGTAGTATCTCCGGGCATAGGTGGGGCAGGCGGCGGATGCGAAGAAAACCGGTCAACAACATCCTGAAAATTGAATTGTTTTCCGTTTACAAAAATTGCATATCCTTTTGGCCTGTCGAGTGTAACACTTGTTATTTCATATTCCTTATGGAATAGTTTTCTTACAGAAATATTTACCGTAAGATTTTCGGCCGAAAGAAAAATGCTATCGCTGTTTGCCTCATAAATTTTAAGCTTGCTGAAATTAATATGGCCTGTAAAGGGATTTATATAAATCCACTCCGTTCGTATCTGGCGGCCTGTCCATTTTACGCTGTACTTTTCAAGCAAGTATTTACTTATAGGGGAAGCAAAAGCAATAACAAGTATCGGGATAATAATTAATATTCCGAGTGTAATGAAGATGATTTTTTTTATTCTTTTCCTGGTCACGTTTTATATTTATTTATATTGGGTATAACTCTTTGTTTTTGTAAGTTACATCATATTATCGGGCTGTAAAACATAAGTTTATTTCTGCGGTTTTTTGCAACTAATTGCAATGCATTTGTAATACCGGCTGTGCTGGCAGTGTTATTGAAATACACAAAAGCTTCTTTAATTTTAGGCTTCTCTATTATTGAATTATAAAGTTTATCAATCTCTTCACTTGTATATTCTGAATAAAAAAGCTTTGGTTTACCATGCAGCCTTTTATATATAGTAGTAGTGTTTGCTACCAATATATCGGGCAGGTTTGGGTGACTTACGCTGCAAAAAGTAATATCATGTTTGCCTAGTTCATCAAATACTTCTTTGGTCCACCAGGAGTTGTGACGGAACTCCACTACATTTTTAAAATTCGGGTTTAAATTTTTAAGTATCAGTTCAAGTTTTTCTTCACTATATTGTATGCTTGGCGGCAGTTGAAAGAGCACACAACCTAATTTTTCTTTAAGCCCTTCGCTACAAGTTGAATAAAAATCGTCAAGCAAGCTTTTGCAATCAATGAATTTCTTCATGTGCGTTATTAGCTTGGGAGCTTTCAGTGAGAACACAAAACCCTCGGGGCTTTTTATATACCAGTTATGTAAACCTTTTAAAGTTGGGAAATGATAAAATGTTGCATTTATCTCAATTGAATTTAGATGTTCGCAGTAATAAGAAAGCCATTGACTTTGGGGTAGGTGTTCAGGATAGAAAACTCCCTTCCACTGCCGGTTATAAAAACCGGAGCATCCTATCTTAAATATTCTCTCTTTATTATTACGCAGCATAAACCAAAACTTAGTTGTTAAGCTAAGTTCAGTTTATGCTTTATTGCACTGAAATTCGGTGAATTACCTTAATATACGGTTGAAATGAGCTTAAACAGGTTCGCCGCTTTATATGATTATTGAGCCGTAATTTTTGCCACTCCTGTACTTTGCAACTCTTTATTAAAGAATCTTATAAAATAAATTCCTTTTGGAAGCCCTTCCGTATTCATGCAATAATTAATCCCGGTAAATTCATTTAATTGGATTCTTCTGCCGGTAATGTCATCTAATTCTAAAGAATAATGCCCCTCGGAAACAAATGAGATATTAACGAAGTTATGGAAGGGGTTAGGAGATACTAAAATGGAAACAGGGGAATTAATATTTGCTATACCTGCAGTGTTTTTAATAGAATCGGCAACAGGGTATCCGTAAAAGGAAAGAACTTCTATATTGTTGGTATTTGTTAGCCAATTACCCGAATCGGCTGGTTGGGCAAGGTATGAAACCGTAATAGCTGTTCCGGGATATTGGGAAAGTTTAAACAGGATCTTATTCTTTTTTAATGTTATGTTGTTGATGCTGGCAATTCCGGCATATTCTATTTCATAATCCGATATTACGGAACCGGGGTTGTGCGGAATTAAAGAATCAGAATTTTCAACTACTATTAGAGTTGTAGAATCACTCATATAAGCTGCGGTTATCATAGGCGCATCAATTTCCTTAGTAGTAGTAATTCCATAAATATCTCTGGCAATAAGGTTGTATATTCTATTGCCAAACACTTCATATCCACCGCTATAATCAAAATGCAGATCTCCGCTATCTTGCCTTAATGCGGACGTCGACATGATCTCGATCTTAGATGGATTTTGTACCGCTACTTCCCGTTGTGCTTCTTTAATCAATTGCAATCCAGCAAAAGGATAGGATGGCATACCTCCGTTTCGTGTTTGAAATATATAGGTTTTTTCAAACCCCGGATAATCCTGTTCCCATGAACTTTGTAATGTATTGAATTCACCTACGTATGTTGGAGTGCTAGTTCCATCTCTGGCATCTGTTTCTCCCTGGCTCCATATAATGGCTCTTACATTATTCTGAAGTCCGGTTAATGTTAAACGGTAGTATTCGCGGGCGTAATTAGAGTTGAGATTGGTTTTGTAATTAGCAGGTCGTTCGTAATAACTTATGGGTGTGCCTCCACAAGCTCCATTAAATACAGCAATAGGGATTTTCATGCTATCGACCAATAGTCTTGCAAGCCTAATGCCCCATTGTCCAACAAAATTATGGCCTGTCACTCCTCCATTTCCATCTCCATCCGCTTTTCCCCATTTTAAATAAGTAAGAAAACCGACCGTATTAGAATCAGAATTAGCGAACGATCTTATAAATTCACTTTTGTTTCCATTGGCGCTTCCCCCATCTCTTTCCAGGCCAAAGGCATTCGACTGGCCTTCAATAATAAATACATCACCGGCAAGGATTGCATTAATAACAGTATCGAGTGTTTGAACTGCGTTTTTAATGCCATAAATTTTTAGGGTGTATTCATTTAACTCAGCCGGAACCTGGTAGGTAAAGGAAAATGGTGCTGTACCGGAAGAATATGTTAGCGGTTGGTACAATGAATCTTTTTCAATAGAACTCCTGTATATTTTTAAACATACGGAATCGTATGGTGTTTTTGTGTTATTAACCTTCCCTTGGATATTTACAGTGCCCAGGTTGGTTTTCAAATCGCGTGCAATTAAAGCTGAATCCATTGGGATTGCTGAAAACGTAATTTGCCCCTTAGCAACAAAATACGAACTGAAGATTAAGATGAAAATGTAAAAATGTTTCATAAATGTGGTTTTAAATTATGTTGCAATATTAAAGTGTTTTTCCTGAATTCATAAACTAATACGTAAGATATTAGAGTCAGGTTGGGTTCAACCGTAAATGAATTGTGTTTACCGTCATTACAATAAACCTCAACGAATAGATAAGAAGGATAAAGCCAATAGTATCTTGCTTTGCGGCCTAAATCAAAAATAAATTCCTTACAAAGTATTATGAACGTAGCTGTTAAAAGAAACCCGATCAAGTATTATTTTTTAAAAGATGATGGACAATTTCCCAATTCTAAATATCCTGTTCTGCTGTATAAAGATATATTAAAGCTGCCATTCTTCAGGCCTGCAGCGTATGTAGAGAAAATATTCAAAAAAAATAACTGGACCAATTCATGGAGAGGTGGCATATATGAATTCAATAATTACCATAGCAATACGCACGAAGTAATGGGAGTGATTAGGGGGAAGACAACTTTATTGCTGGGAGGAATGAAGGGAATAAAGGTAAACATTAAAAAAGGCGATGTATTGGTATTGCCCGCCGGAGTGGCTCACCAAAACCTGCATGTAGAGAATAGTGTAAAGTGTGTGGGTGCTTATCCGAATGGAATAAAGTACGATATGAAATATGGGAAACCGGAAGAAAGGCCACAGGCAGACAGGAACATAAAGAAGGTATCGGAAGGAACCATTGCCGATCCTGTCTTCGGCCGCCTTATGGGAACCCCGGAATATTGGAAATCACTTTCTTAATGGGTTATATCGAAATAAAAAAGGGATGCAAATGCATCCCTTTTTTATTGATAAAGGAAAAACTACCTGTAAATGTTTTCGCCTTTATTCGTACGCCAGTACTTTTCAATATATTCAGCATCGGCATCGTTACGTGGGTGAACGCCTAATACTACATGGCCCTTCTTAACGCCAGATTCGTATAATCTTGCACGTTCTTCAGGCATACCTGCACCAACTAAAGCGCCGATAATTCCACCGGTAACTCCACCTGCACCTGCACCTGCAATACCTGCAGCTATCGGGCCGGCAATAACTAAACCAAGGCCTGGTATAACCAAACTGGTACCAACTGCTGCTACAATACCGGCAATAGCACCGATAGTTGCACCAATTGCAGAGCCCTTACCTGCTCCTTCAGCTGCCTTCGTCCCGATCTCAACTTTTTTAATGTTGCTATCGCGTGAAAAATGTCTTTTGCGGGTATCATCTGACATGATCACATTGATCTCGTCTTTTGTATAACCACGGTCTTGTAATGCTTTGTATGCATTTTCTGTGCTTATAGGATCAGCAAAGCTTCCTGTCATCATTGTACGTTCAGATACCATTGTATCCTGCGAGTTTCTTCTTTTGTCTTCCATAGTGTTTGTTTTTAATTGTGAATTAGTTTTCACATTGCAAATATTGTACCAGAGGGTACTGTTTGTCTTATATAATACTTAACAAGACTTGTATTATTTACAGCCAAAGAATAACCGGCATTAATTCGTTACGTGTTTTTGCCTGCTCATTACATTATTGGGGGTTTTTCATTACATAATCAAGTAATTAGGCGTTTAACAGGGATAGCTTTGTTCTATCAAACCTCAAGCTATGAAAACTTTACCCTCCCTTACAAAGATCACCACGCTGTTCATAATCAGCGCTTTTGTATTTAATACCAGCGTGGCGCAAAACGTAAGTACAGTGCCTCCTACCTTATATGGTACAACCATGGGAGGTGGTAAATACAGTAATGGTAGCGTTTTCAGCTATAATCTGGCAACAGGGCAGGAAAGTGTACTGATAGATTTTGATACTGCCAACGGAAATTACCCTTTAGGTAACTTAACTGAAGATAAGACAAGTGGCCTACTTTATGGAACTACAATGTTAGGAGGAAAAGACAATGATGGTGTAATGTTTGCATACAACCCTTCAACGGGTAGTGACAGTATATTGGATGTATTCACTGATAATAATGGAAAATGGCCAGGACAAGGGGGCTTAACCGACTATAATAAAATGTATATATGGTATGACAAGCGAGGGTGGAAGTCACGGGGTAGGTATATTATTTAAGTATACCCCTGCAACAGGTAAACAAGTTGTACTTGTTAATTTCGATACGGTTAATGGTAAAGAGAATAGCCCGATGGGTTCTCAGCTTACTATGTACCCCGCTAATAAGTTGTTCTACGGAATGACATTCGCCGGTGGTAAGTACGGTATGGGCACAATTTTTAGTTTTAACCCGGTTACAGGAAAGGACAGTGTGGTAGTTAGCCTTACCCAGGCAAATGGAAGCCAACCTTTAGAAGGTACACTTGTTTATAATAAGAATAACAAGTTGTTTTATGGCGTTACTTCAAATGGAGGATGCTACGATAATGGTGTGCTATTCAGTTTTAACCCGCTTACGGGAAAATATGCCACATTAATAAATTTCAATGTATTGAATGGCAGTAACCCATACGGAGGTTTATTGATGGATACCCTGAATGGTTTACTTTATGGCACGGCCTATATGGGTGGTGCAGACGATGATGGTATATTATACAGTTATAACCCCGGAACAGGAAAGCAGGAAGTGCTTGTAACATTTAATGATACAACCAATGGCAGCACACCTACCGGTAATTTAACCTTAGGCCCCGATGGCAAATTATATGGCATGACATTAGGCGATGCTACCGGTAACGGATTATTATTCTGCTATGACCCTGCCATTGCAAAAGATTCTGTATTGTATACCTTTAATTATACCGATGGCTCAAGCCCTTATGGTAGCTTATTGTTTGTTGGAAATAGCTCTGATGGTTCTATTATTACAAATGTCAGTGCTATTAAAGAAGAGAAAAGTATTGCAGTATACCCTAACCCGTTTTCATTGAATACCAATGTGGTTGTTAATGGCGCATCAGGTAAACACTTTGTAGAAATGGATGACATGGAAGGAAGGAAATTAAGTTGGAATGAATTTGATGGCAATACCTATAGCTTAGCCCGCAATGGCCTTGCAAGTGGAATGTATATTGTTAAATTATATGATAGTCAGCAACAATATGTATCGGCTGCTAAGGTAGAGGTGAACTGATTGTTGTATAATTCTAAATAATACTTGTATAATTTCTACTTAATCATATACTTATTGCGTATATTTACTGTTATATAACAAATCAAGCTCGGTTCGTTACGTTTTCGAAGAATTAATTAGTAATGGGACAGCCATGTTCCTGCAAAATATCGACATATGAAAAGCTCATTCATCGTCACAAAAACAGTTTTTTTCCTAGTAATCGCACTTTTAATATTTACTACAGGAAAAAGTAAAGGCCTAGTTAAGTTTGGTGTTTTTAAGGCTGGTATTCATAAAACCAATAAAATCTATTATGCCGCCAGTAAAAGAGATAACCATGGATTGGGGGTTTACTACAGATACGACCCTGCAATTGGCAGAAAAGCCATACTTGCAGATTTCGATACTGTTAACGGTAAAGAAAGAACACCACTTAGCACCAGGCTGGCAATGAATCAGCCACTATTGCAAACTCAATTGAGCTACGTCTATCCTTCGCAAGTGCAAAAGGAATTTGCTTGCAAGCGGAATGAGTGTTGTTAATTAATTTAATTGCCATGCGGTACACCATCTCTCATTGGCTGCCAGGGAGCCCATCCGGTGTCTTTCCATATTTGATCTGAATAACTGGTTTGTTTGTTATTATCATCGAAGGTGTATAGCCAACGCTCCTGATTCACCCATTTTTCTCCGTTCCAGTTTTGGCATAGCTGGCATATTGTATTTCCCCTTGCGTCATAGGTGAATACATTTTGCCTGCTGTTTACCCATTCTTTCCCATTCCATTCTTTCTCCAAGCGGACATTGTGACTGAAAAGCTTTTGCGATTTGTTTACCCATTCATTTCCTTTCCAGGTTTGTAGTAATTCACTTGTCTTTGTATTACTGGAATCATAGGTGTAAAAATATTGCTCTTCGTTTGTGTAGACAGAATCGTACCGGTACTGCCTTACATAACTTGTCACATTGTTTCTAGTATCATAAGTAAAAAAGCATTGCCAACCCGATTGTGATACCGAGCTCAATACATTATTATGTTCATCGTAGCTTGCTTTATTTATGCCAATGGTACGCCAGGTATTATCGAGGAATTCCTGTTCTATATCGCTTATCTTATTATTGCGGGCATCGTAGGTCATAACATTGCGAAATCCGTTATGAGGCGCAGTAATATCAGTTCGTTCCTGTTGCGCCGAAAGGCTTTCTCCGATAAAAACATAACAAAATAATAGAAGGAGCCATCTTGTCCTACTACAAATGTATACAAGCAATCTGAAGAGAGAATGAAGGAAAGGAGATATTGAGCTGCTTCCAAATGCAAAACCTGCTGAAAGATATTCCTAAGCAGTTCATCTATAGCGCAAAGTCAAAATCTCAAACAAAATAAGTATATTTGTTGGAAAGTGACCACCGTGAAAAAAGGATATTTCCTAATCTATATTGTATACTGTTTAGGAATTGGGGCGTCAAATGCTCAGTATACCCTTCTACATAGTTTTAATGGTTATGGTGGTAGTTTTCCTGTTGCTGACTTGACCAATTCAGGAAATAAGTTTTATGGCATGACCACACAAGGAGGCGTAAATAACTATGGTTGTATTTTCTCGATTGATACAAATGGTTCTGGGTACAAGGATATGTTTGACTTCAATAATTCTAATGGATCCTACCCCAAGGGTTCATTGATTCTCTCAGGAAATAAACTATGCGGTGTATGCTCTGGCGGCGGAAGGAACGGCGATGGGGTTGCTTTTTCAATAGATACAAATGGTTACGGGTACAAGGATTTGTTTGATTTTAATGCCTCAATTGGTTCAACTCCACAAGGTTCATTGATTCTTTATGGAAATAAACTATATGGAATGACAACAAGCGGTGGGGTATACAATAATGGTGTTGTTTTTAAAATAGATACAAATGGAATCGGATATAAGGATTTGTTTGATTTCGATAGTACAAATGGTAAATTACCGCAAGGTTCATTGACGCATTTGAATAATAAATTATATGGAATGACACTTCAAGGAGGTGCGAATGGCAATGGTGTTATTTTTTCAATAGATACTAATGGAAATGGATATAAAGATATGTTTGATTTTAATGGCATCGATGGCGCTAATCCGTGTGGATCTTTAATACTCTTGCAAAATAAATTATATGGGATGACTCTGAAAGGAGGAATATATGGGTCAGGTGTTGTCTTTTTAATAGATACAAATGGAACTAGATATAAGATATTACATGGTTTTAATGTTACAAACGGTTCAAATCCATATGGCTCATTGATCTTTTCAAATGGACTATTGTATGGAATGACTTCTGTTGGTGGAAATGGGTGTGCGTCATGCGGGGTTTTGGGCGTGATTTTTTCAATAGACACAAATGGAGCACGATACAATGATCTGCTTACTTTCAATAGTGCTAATGGTGAAAATCCTGAAGGTTCACTGGTGATTTTAGGTAATAGTTTATATGGGATGACGCAAAATGGAGGAGTAAATGATGCTGGGGTTGTTTTTAGTTATAATACTGCAAGAAGAACAATTGTTGATTCAATAGTAAGAATCAAAAATATTAATTGCTTTGGCGATAGTAGTGGCAGCGTATGTGTTATTGCCACAAGGGGTACGCCACCTTATAGGTATGTATGGAGCCCAGGAGGAGCAACTAGGGATACCGTATCGGGGTTAAAAGTAGGGACGTATACAGTTGTAGTTTCAGATACTTATAATAATACTACAACAGATTCTGTAGTTATAACTCAGTCATCCCAATTAAAAATTAATACATACTCCAATTTATCAAATTGTAAGACTAACAATGGTTCAGCTAGTACAATTGTTTCAGGAGGACTTTCGCCGTATGCTTATAAATGGTACCCCGTCGGTGGAACAGGTTCAACAGCAAATGGGTTATCTGCAGGGTATTATACTTGTATTGTTACTGACTCTTTAGGTTGTAACAAGAATGCCATTGTTAATATTAAAGATAGTGGAACACTTAGTACTTCAATAATTTCATATTCTCGACAATTAAAATGTTTTGGTGACAGTTATGGAAATGCGATTGCAAGTGTAAGTGGAGGAACAAAACCATACACATATCTTTGGTCTCCTTCTGGAGGTTCTGATACTGTAGCTCAGAATTTAAATGGGGGAACATATACATTTAGTTGTACAGATTCTAAAGGGTGTACATCAGATACCATTATCCATATATATCAACCAGGAAAAATAAAAACTATTACTTATGGACATTGTGGTACTTATGCTGCAGGGCCAGGAGGACCATATTACAGTTTAGGATCTGCTAAAGCTAAAGTTAGCGGAGGTGTTCCGCCTTATAGCTATCAATGGAATCCTTCATGTTCAACTAATGATACTATAGGTCCAAGTTTTTGCACCTTAGGATGTGGTGGCCTTTTTTGTTGCACTATTACTGACGCTAATGGGTGTGTAGATAGTTCATGTGGATATTTTGGTTATGATGCTATTGAGCCAATAGCCGCTACAAGTAAAGAGATAAAGGTTTATCCAAGCCCTTCTAAGGGATTATTTACAATTCAATCAAACTCAATCCTTCTAAACTCGGCAGTTGAAATTTACAACATGTTCGGCGAAAAAATATATAGTTCAAAACTTCACCCAACAACAACCCAAATAGATTTGAGTACTAATGCGGATGGTATTTATTTATATAGGGTGCTTACCGAAAATGGAGATTTGATTTCTTCGGGTAAGATGGTTATCCAGAAATAAGTAACTGTATTTTATTAGTCACTTCCCCCAATACAGAACCTACGTTTTAGCCAGTAGCGCACTTTTCAGCCCTTCGGGGTACAATTTGAGGACAAGATTTTAGCCGTTTTTCAAAAAAAGTTACCACTCTTTACTTCTCCGGTTATTTCCCCCGCACCGATACTCAAATATAAGGAATTTCGGGGGGAATTACCCGAAAATGATTTTGTGAAAAATACGCTGTTTTTTTTCTCTCTTTTGGAAAATATCGCTGAAAACCCTGTAAAACCTAAAAAAGTAGGTTCTGGAAAAGTTTTTCTTCTATCTTCCCACTAAGCGTTAGGTTCTCTTTTTTCTAACACACGGATAAGTATATTGTGAATGAGCCGTTTGAGCTGTTTTAAATCATCGGACTTGCGAATGAAATTTTGCACTCCCAGTTTGTTGAGGATATGTACAAGCTCCCCCTCATAAAAAGAATTTTTTGTGAAAGATATTGTAAATACAACTACAGTAAGGTCTTTCAGTTTTTTATTTTGTTGTATCTCAAATAAACATTCAAAGCCAGTCTTGAGAGGCATACTGAGGTCGAGAAAAAGAATATCAGGAAGATTTTCGGAATTCTTATGTAAGTAATTCATAAGTTCAGCCCCTTCCTTAAGGGTTGTAAGACGAGTGGCAATAGGTGTTTCTTCTAACGCATTAGTAAAGAATAAGCGATCGTCAACATCGTCCTCTGCAAGCAGGATATTAAGAGGAGTATTATTAACAGGCATTATTTGTTTTCCGGGAAAAAGTAACTGATTGGTTTTTTGAGCGATTTTGCCAGAAGATATAACTGGGAAGCTTCAATTTGTACTGTACCGTTTTCAAATCTTGATAGCTTGCTTTGAGAAAGGCCAGATAGCTTTGATAACTGTGCTTGAGTAAGTTTATTCGCTTCTCTTGCTTCAACAAGTTTGTACGTAATAAATTGTTGTATCTCTCTTTTCGGCATTTGGTAATTTTGCCAAAGGTGCTATAAGTATTTTGGTATGCAATATCTGAATAAATTTATGTTGTTGTAAATACCCTCAAAAGCACCATAAACATTGAATAAATTGGGTTTCTCAATAATTTGGCTTAAAACCTGTTTTTTCTGCCCATTAGGTATTTTTCTGCCTCTTTTCCTATTTCTGTAGCAGTTTTCTTTCGCCCTGTCTTAATCCATTCTGTTATCTCCTGTTTTGAGAAATAGAGGCGTTTGCCTCTTTTGCAAACGGGTATTTCGGCATTATGTACAAGCCCGTATATGGTGGGTACTGTCAGGCAAATCATTTCAGCTACCTGCTTTATGGTTAAAAACTGGTCGCTTTCTGGTAGAGTTGGAGTAGTGTGTGCAAGTAATAGCCTTTCGAGCCTATCCAATTTTTCGGCAAGTTCACTTATTGCTTTCGGTAGCTGTTCAAAGGTTAATTCAGTCATGGTTGAATGCGTATCCTTTATTGGATTGGGTAATCCTTCTTATCAAAGGCTTTTATAATAAAGTATGCTCCTGCAATTAATATTGCTATTCCGGCAAGAATTAATAGGATTATATTTTGGCTGCTTAACCCTGTTATGATTAGAGCCTCGAATGGAAATTGTGTTTGTGTAATCATGTTATTTTATTGTTTTAAATGAATTAATAATTACTGTGAATACGTCTTGGATTGTGTTAATTGGCTTGTTTATTGTGTTGCCCTGACCATCCTTATAAGAGATTGTTTTGCCTTTGAATTGTTCGTAAAGCTCTTTCAGAATCGGATTTTCATAAAAGGCAATCCGTTCTTTAAGCCTTATTACTTGTTCAGATAGGCTTTTAATATTAGTTAGTTCATTTTCCTGGGCTGAAACAATTGTTTCTACATGAGAACTGAGGGTTACGCCAAGTTTATCCGCTTGTTCGCAAAGGGATAATCTTAAAGAGGGGCTACATTTAAAACCTATTAATACTTTACGTTCGTTATTTGTGTGAGCCATTTTCATTTGCAATAATTAATACCACAAATGTGAGGCATACCGTAAGGAAATAAAATACGGTGTATGTTTTAGTATATCTTTTAAATTGAGGTCAGATAAGGCATTTAAACGTATAGTTCTATTTTTTTATTTGCCTTTTTAGGTTTATCCGTTTTCTTTAATTGCCCTACAATAGTTGATAGTTTTACATTCTCATAACCTTCAAAGTTATCCTTCAAAAATTGAGCGACCTCATCGTATGAATTTGAAACCAGTGATTCACCCTTTGGGTTAACATTAACCTTTAGTTGCCTGAAAAGAAAGGTTAATGTATTGCTTTGTCCTTGCCAGTTTAGCTTTACTCTGTGAGAGGATATTGTTTTTAAGTTGGGTTTTGCTGTTTCTTTAGGTATCGGGTTCAGCTCTCCAATGTATTTCCTGCAAAAACGTTCATGTTTCTCAGCTAAGAATTCACTATATTCCAAACAGATATTGTCTAAATATTCAACAAATTCTGTAATGTTATTATTGAATGATTTCTTTAACTGGTATGTCAGAAATTTACGGCATTCCAGTATCGGGGTAAGTGAAAATTGTACCGCAAAAAGCAGGTCAAATCCAAATGTGTCCTTTTCGACAATACAATTTTCATCAAAGCATATAATGTATTCCATACCATTATAATGTCCTCCGATATAATAATAAGTTATAGGGAAACCCTCAGGTGAGTATTCTCCTCCTTTACTATTCTCTAAAAACCTTTTTATGTGTCCTGTTATCTTGTTCTTTGCAGTATCTGAGCCGTCATTACAATACGTCATTACATTTTTTACGTTATGTGCATGGTGCAATCCTTCCTCGACACGGTTAAGAAGTCTTGTATCATATTTTTCCCATTTATCTTGTAAATGATAATAGATTGTACGAGTATTAATATCGTATGTATTTATAGTTTTAAGTAACTCACGTTTCAACCTCATCCTTTTTTCAAATTTGGATTCCGGCTTTGGCGTTTCCTGCTCTTTATTACTCATGGCTGTATTTTGATTAGTTATACCTTATAAAATTACAAAAAAACGCCTGTTAACTTGGGTTAACAGGAAAGTTAACGGCGGTTAACAAGGTTAACCCCTATTAATGTGGGTTAACATGGGTTACTCTTACGAGAAGAGACGGTTAAATCGTTAAATTTGAGTTTTTAATTAATATTCTTTGAAATATTAAAACCAAATTAAAGTAGATACCCTTAGTTGATTTAATACTTATGAGTGATATGAAAGAAATTACAAAAGCCTTATTGAAATTTCGGAATGAAAGGGATTGGGAACAATTCCATAACCCGAAAGATTTAGCTATAGCCCTTAATGTAGAAGCGGGGGAGTTATTAGAGGTGTTTCTTTGGAAAAAACACAATGAAGCAAATAAGTTGAAGGTGAAAGAGGAATTAGCTGATGTGTTTTCTTTTGCGTTTCTATTAGCCGAGAAGTATGGGTTTGACTTTAAGAAAATCGTTTTGGAAAAAATAAAAGTAAACGCAAAAAAATACCCGGTGAGTAAAGCAAAAGGATCAGCAAGAAAGTATACTGAATTATAAAGCATGATTGTTTATAAGGCTGATAAAGGGAAATTTCTTGATGATGTTTTATCAAATAACATTGAAAACATAGTCCTTGATTTTTTTAAGAAAAAACTGAGAACTAGTGGTACAAGCCAAAGTGAAATACGTTCCTGGAGAGAATCGTTATCATACATGGATAGGGTTCTGCAAGATCCGGCTATACCTGAAGATTGTGGCGTTGCCATTGAATATCAAATACCACAAACCTCAAAAAGAATAGATTTTATTCTATCTGGTCAGGGTGAAGATAAAACTGATTATGCTATTTTAATTGAGTTAAAACAATGGCAGGAGATTCAAACGACCTCTAAGGATGCAATAGTGGTTACTTATATTGGGCATGCCAATAGAGAGCATGCCCATCCTTCTTACCAGGCATGGTCATATGCAGCTTTATTACAAGGATTTAATGAAACTGTTTACGAAGAGAATATTCAATTAAAGCCTTGCGCATATCTGCATAATTATATGCCAGATGGTAAAATAACGGATCCCTTTTATGCTGAATATATTGATAAGGCTCCTTTGTTTTTAAGGCCTGACGCAATTAAATTGCGTGATTTCATAAAGCAGTTTGTTAAACATGGCGATAAATCAAATATCATTTATAGGATTGATGCCGGTAAGATTAAGCCATCTAAGGGCCTTGCTGATAGCATGGTGTCGATGCTTAAAGGGAATAAAGAATTTGTAATGATAGATGATCAGAAGATTGTATATGAAACAGCATTGGGGTTGGCAAAGCAATCAAGTGATGCAAACAAAAATGTTTTAATAGTTGAGGGAGGCCCTGGCACAGGAAAATCTGTTATTGCTATAAATCTATTGGTAGAATTAACAAAGCTTGGACTACTTGCGCATTACGTTTCTAAAAATGCAGCTCCAAGAGCCGTTTATGAAAGCAAATTAACTGGCTCAGTAAAACCTTCAGTTATAAGGAACTTGTTTAAAGGTTCAGGAGCTTTTATGGATGTAAAGGAAAACATGTTTGATAGCTTAATTGTGGATGAAGCACATAGGCTGAATGAACATAGTGGTTTATTTGGTAACCTAGGCGAAAACCAAATAAAGGAGATTATAAATGCAGCTAAGTTTTCAGTCTTTTTTATTGACGAGGATCAACGTGTAACTCTTAAGGATATTGGAGAAAAAGAGGAAATAAGGAATTGGGCAAAGAAACACCATGCTAAAGTCCATGAACTAGATTTGAGTTCTCAGTTTCGTTGTAATGGTTCTGATGGATATCTGGCATGGTTAGATGATATTTTGCAGATCAGAGAAACAGCAAACGGGAATATTTCTGAATTGGAATACGATTTCAAAATTTTCAGCTCGCCCTCTGAATTAAGAGATGTGATATTTGAGAAAAACAAGATCAATAATAAAGCCAGGCTTGTTGCAGGTTATTGTTGGAACTGGATAAGTAAGAAAAGCCCCGATGCTTATGATATTTCAATGCCTGAATATGGATTTAATATGAAATGGAACCTTGCCACCGATGGCAGTCTGTGGATTGTAAACCCTAATTCGGTTAAAGAAGTAGGTTGTATCCATACTTGTCAAGGCCTTGAAGTTGATTATATAGGAGTCATTGTTGGCCCTGATATGGTTATACGTAATGGGAAAATAGTTACTAATCCTGCACAACGTGCTCGTAGTGATGCTTCAACAAAAACGTATAAAAGACTTTATGAGAAAGAGCCTGTCATGGGGCCGGCATTTGTTGATAGGATCATAAAAAATACTTATCGAACTTTAATGACTAGGGGTATGAAAGGCTGCTACCTTTATTTTACGGATAAAGAGACCGAAGCTTATTTTAGAACCAAAATTGCAGACTTCAATAAATAATAAAATGGGCCGCCTATTCTTGAATATATAAATCTTACTTACTTTGATAGAGGTTACCGCTGCAATAATAATAAAAGATTCAAAATTTTTAATAATCACAGATCAATTTTCATATAATACCCAAAAGCAGAGTTCGAGATTACATGAAGCTATTCAGTAATTAAATATTTATTAATAATATGTTATTTTAATGTATTTTATCACCTTAAAAGCCAGTACTAATAAGGCTTTCATTAAAAATACGTATAAATACGTAGTGTTTTTACGTATAATTATTTTAAAAATATTTTCTATCATTGCAAACGAGGATTTATAGGGATAGGATTTACCATAAAATAAAACTTTTCTGCGCAACACATTGGGTATATTCCTAAATAGTTATACCTGCTATTTATTACTTCTTTATTGACCACTGATTAACTGACCACTAAATAAAAACGTAATAACCAATACCCTTATACACCATGAGAAAATTATCATTCTTTCTTTTCTTTTTTATTTCAGTTTGGTCAATCGGCCAGCAACCCATTACAAGTAAGTTAACTTCTTCTATTGAAACCGGAGGAGCAGGAGTAGGATACTTTACCATAAACTACAGTGCAGGAAACTATCACACAAAAGAAACGGATGTAATTAGTGTAAATGCTTCAGATACAAGCAATATAATTTACAGTTTGCACTACAGTATACAAGATACCAACAAGACAATATTCGATTCTACCCTGACCTTAACAAGTAACCAGGTTAGCCTTTTGAATAGCTTTTACCAATCAGCAAGCAATGGCAGTAACCCCGATCCTGCCATATCGAATACTAAAACCGGAGCCAGTGGGACACTTACTGTAAGCCTTTGCTGCGGAGATGCCACAGATATGACATATACAACCGGTATACACATGAGCCTTTGCAGGTATATTCTTTCTAACTGGACTAACTGGAACTGAGCATCAGAGATTCTTTTTTATTCAAACAATTCAATTTTCATACTTAATTACTTACCATGACAATTACTTTACACACTCTATTGCAACACAGGCTACGTTTTACCTTAATCCTGGGTTTTATCTTATTATTATTTCCTTTCCTGGTAAAGGCAGGCAACTACACCACTATTGCTAATGGAAAATGGTCGAACTCAGCAATATGGAGCGGGGGTGTTGTACCAGGTGCAAGTGATACCGCAACCATAGCCTATACCGATACTTTAGATGCCAGTGAAAGTATTAAGAACATAACTATAAATAGTTCTAAAAGCCTGACGGTAAGTGGTACAAATACCCTAACCGTAAATGGTAACTTCACCAATAATGGAACCTTTACAGCATCAAGCGGAACAGTAATATTTACAGGTTCTGCAAACCAAACAATTAGTGGAAGCGGTGCAATTACATTTTATAACCTTACAGGTAATCCTTCAGCAGTTACTGATACCATATTTTTAGGTAAGGCTATAACAATCAATAATAATTTCACTATTTCACAAGGAGCATTTGATTGTAAAACATACCAGGTTACAGGTAATACATCGGGTATCATTTCTATGGCATCAGGAACAGTTTTATTGCTTGGTTTGCCTTCGTCTACTACCAATGTATTATTCCCAAGTAGTTATACAAATGCCCATATTTCTTTAAATAGTAACAGTACGGTAATATATCAGGCAGATAATACTTCTACAGGACAAACTGTATCAGTGGCTCCCTATTATGGCAATTTAGCATTATCCAATGGTGCATCCGGTACGACATACGGAACCGTACTTTATATCACTGGAAACATGACAATAGGGTCAGGTGTTTCATTCAAGACGAATGCTAATATTGATACCATAAAAGGAAACCTGATCATTAATTCAGGAGGTACCTATACACTGGAAGGAACTAATCTTTACTTTCAGGGGAACCTGGTTAATAATGGAACGTTTAATGGAACTGTCGGCACTTGCGATTTCGATGGAAGTACTAATCAGGTAATTAGCGGTCCTATTAACAACCCGACGAATACATTTTTCAATGCATTGATCTTTACTCCTAAATATAGTACTGATACAACTTTTATTGAGGCAAATATTTCCACAACAACCGGTATCACTAACCACGGAGTAATGATTGTACCAGCGGCATACAATGACTCGATTATATATGATGCAGGAATTACAAATGTTGGAACATGTATAGCATATAATGGAGTTAGTTATTTTAAAACAGGGTATCTTACTTCAGCTGTTGCAGGCAATCCCTCAATTTTCCATAAGATTACTGTTAATCAGAATTTCTGTTTTTATTGCAATACCATCGTAACTTCAGACTTTACCCGCATCGGAGGGACATTAAGTTATTATGGAACAGATACTTTGTTTCTTGCAGGTAATTATATTAATAATACGACCGCTTCAACAAGTATGGATGCCATTTATATGAATGGAAGCCATAATCAAACAATAGGTGGAACAGTTTCCCCTTTTCTGGGAATACTGATAATTAACCAGGCTGCTTCTACCGATACAGTTAAACTTGGTGATTCAATTACATGTTATGGGATTATCCTAAAAAGAGGAGTACTGGATGTGACCCCTGCAAATTACAGCATAACCAATGGACGGGGAGTTACCAATAACAGTACATTTTTAACCCGTTCAGGAACTCTTTATTTTATAAACGCATATACTTATAGTATTGGCGGCAGTTCCACCTATTCATTTAATAATGTAGTATGCAATGGTAGCGGAACCCTTGACCTGGCAAGTAATCAAACAGTAAAAGGTAATTTTAGAATTAATTCAGGAACTTTTGACGTTACTACTTCCAACTATAAACTTACTGTGGGAGGCAATTTTACCAATAACGGAACCTTTACTCCACGAAGCGGCACCGTAACCCTGAACGGAAGCGCAAACCAAACTATAAGTGGAACAGGAACATTAACTTTTTACAATCTTATTGGAAAACAAGCCTCAGCTACCGACAGTATATTTTTAGGAAAGGCCATTACGGTAAATAATAACCTTGCCGACTCAGCAGGGGTATTTGATTGCCAGAACTACCAGGTTACTGGTAATGCAACAGGTACATTAACATTGGCTGCCAATACAGGCTTGGTATTGGGTTTGCCATCTTCAACAACTAATATATCTTTCCCTACCAGTTTTACCACAGCCCATACAACTTTAAACGCTGCAAGTACGGTAACCTACCAGGCCAATACAGCTCAGACAATTTCTACCACACCTACGTACGGTAACTTAGTACTGGCATCGGGTACTAGTGCTACCCGTAAAACACCTGCAACCACAACTCTTGCTGTGGCAGGTAACCTGAACATAAACAGCAATGCCGTTTTACCTGTTACTACAGGTACCGTAAACCTTACAGGCAACCTTTGCAATGCGGATAGTTTAATATTTAGTACAGGCGCATTGAATATTGGCGGAACATTTACCAATAACGGTGCATTTACGTATGGTACTGGAATTACTACATTTACTAATAATGCAAACCAACAGGTTAATGGTAGCGTTACACCTGAATTTTATAATTTAACATTAAACACCCCTTCGGCTACCGATACCTTGTTTTTAAATAATCCTGTTACCGTAAGTAATACGTTAACCACTACGCAAGGTATACTAGACTGTAAAGGAAACCAGCTAACAAATAGTGCAACTCCTCCAATATCTATTTCACCGGGTACAGTAACAATATGTAATGGTTCTTCAACCATGCTTACAGCAAGTGGGTACAGCACATACATTTGGAGTCCGCGTATAAGTCTAAGTTCGTCAACAGGTGGTTCGGTTACGGCAACTCCAAGTGTAACAACTACTTATTCAGTTGTCGGAAGTACTGGAAATAAATATTTATGTGCATTAAGTACAGGCGGTTCAGGGGCGGTAACTGTAAATACTACTCCTACTGTTTCGGTAACTCCTTCTTCTGCAACTATTTGTTCAGGAAACTCAGATACATTAAGAGCAAGCGGAGCGACTACATATACATGGAGTCCAGGTACAGGATTAAGTGTAACAACAGGAGCAACAGTAGTTGCAAGTCCAACTGTTACAACTACATATACGGTCACAGGTATGAATGGATATGGATGTTCTAATAGTAAACCAATTTCTATAACCGTAAATCCTACTCCGACTGTAACAATAAGTTATTCTGCTGATACAATATGTTCCGGTACCAGAGATACACTAGTTGCAGCTGGTGCCTCAAGTTATTTATGGAACACTACTGCAACCACTAGTTCAATAATTGTATCTCCATTAGTCAATAATCTGTATTCTGTTACCGGTACAAGTACTTATGGTTGTTATTCAAGTGCATCGAAATTGATTGTGGTTAAAAAATCTCCAACTGTATCTATTTCAACTGCAAATAATTTCATTTGTCCGAGTAATTCATCAATTTTATATGCGACAGGAGCAACAACTTATTTATGGAATAACAGCTCTACCTCAAACTCTATTACGGTAAGTCCGACCAGTTCAACCGTTTATTCGGTTGTGGGAACAACAATAAATGGATGTAGCAACACTGCCCATGATTCGTTAACCGTAGGAAATTGTCATTGGAAAACAAATCCATTTGATAATGCTTTATTTATACAGAATAATGGTCAATACAATAGTGTTCCTGTAATAGGCAGTAATATTTTATATGCTTCGCAATTTGGTTCCATGTCAATATTTTTCACGAAAACGGGATTAACTTATCAGTACATTACATATACAGGTAGTCCTGATCCTGATGGAAGTGCTTATGCAACAACTCCGCAAAATAGTGCAGATACTCAATATGTTAATATGGAATGGGTTGGAAGTAGTTCATCGGTTAGTGTGGTTCCTAGTAATTTGCAGAGTTATTATTATACATATCCTACTGGATATACCACTACTACTACTACCAATGTTTATAAAACTCTTACTTATCAGAATTTGTACAGTGGAATAGACGCAGTATTTACATTGTATGTCTTTTGACCAAAGTGTACTTTTGAGGTAAAAAAGAGTTAGGCACTTTTTTAATTCATAACAAAGCTAAGAGATTTTTTGTT